>SL_7KL_010_BRINEDRAFT_10000497_pt1 | contig 18692 bp, 16 predicted proteins | sample SodLak_010_BRINE_FD_10663 | JGI IMG/M metagenome (IMG submission 10663)
TGAGTGGATTGGGATAGACTATTACGTCTTCTTTTTTATGAATGTCTTCTACGCTCATTGTTTCTTCTCCTAACAAGCAATCCTCTTCATTTTCAGGCCCACAACCTCCCGTACATTCATGAAATTCAATTGCATTGGGGAACTCAAAAAGAATATCATACATTTCTTCTGTAGAAATAATGACAATAATGCGATGAAAAAAATCAAATTGATGATCGAAGGGTGTAAATTTAACTAGCTGAATAATTTTATTTTCAAAATAATCAATTTGTTGTTCTGTTGTTTCTTCATTCTCAATCAAAAAATTCATAAAATCATCTTGATTAAAACTATGTTCCAAATAATCAACAGTTAATAAAGCATAAAGTTTGTAGTAATCTTCATAAATCTCACAATCTGATGCTTTGCAATGAACACTTGAAATGGTGTTTGAAAATGCATTCATCATACCATATAAATTGGAATTTGATTTTAAAACCACAGATTCGTGTTCATCTAATGATGGAAAAACTTTGTAAGTTTCAATAATAGCAGCATTCAAAAAATCAATATCTTCTTGAGAAACAGATTCATTGACACTTACTTCTTGAATAAAATCATCTTTAGAAAAATCTGCAGGAACCTCATCTATATCCATTTTTACGGAGTAGTAATAAGTACCATCATCTTGAACGCAGGTGGTCTGTGCAGACAAGCCTGACAGTATCAGAAAAACAACTAAAGAAAGTATAACTCTTTTCATATTAAAATTTATTTACGAGTGAATTAGACTAACTTGGTTTTTATATAATCATGAAATTGAATTGATTATCACTAAAAACGCGTTTCACTCTATTAATGTTTTTTTTAAAATTACTTATTTAATTTTAAGAATACAGTCTCCCAAGATTTTTTTTGAAAAATAATCGAAGAAATAAAAAAAGCAATTTATATTGTTTTTTATGCCCAAGATGATTAAATCAACCGCAAAGAATTTTTTTTACGTTCAACTCTCCTCCATATTACTCAGCTGAATATTTAAGGCTTTAACACTTATTTGAATTTCTATGATGGAAAACACCAAAGAGACCATTAATAAAACCAAGGATACACCAAAAATAATGCTTCCTGCTGTAATCCAACTTTCATAAATGGCAAACATGCTGACAACACATAAAAGCAAAGAGGCTATGCCGGTAAGTTGCATGTTTTTAATTAAATAAACTCGCTTTTGTAAATTAGAAATTTGTGCCTTGATATTTTTGTCTTTTGTTTCCTTATAGCGTTGCTGAAGGTTTCTAATTAAGGCAGCAAGTGCTAAGAACCTGTTGGTATAAGCAAGTAGCAATAACGATATAGCTGGAAATAATAAAGCGGGTGTGGTTAAAGAAATTTCCATTTTTATTTCAAAGATAAGGAAATTAAAATTTGATGAAACCGAAGAATTATAGTCGAAAAATCAATTTCGGTTAGGGATGGAGGCATTTGTTGAAGCTCTTGCATTGCAGAACCTAAGATATTATAAATAAGCTAATTAAGCTTATATCTGAAATTATACTTGAAACAATTAATAACAAAGCAAAGCGACTGCCGAGAGCCCGACCCCGTTCTAACAGAATTTAGGTACATGTCCATTTTTATTCTTGAACGGGGTAACCGCCAAAGAAATAAAACACGAAGTTTTGTTAAGAATTGCTTCAATTAGAGATAAAGAGTTAACACTCATTTCATTAGTCTCTGTTTATGCAAATGAACGAATTGATCATGACAACATCACCTATAAACTAAATCTTACACTCTATGTAATTGATGCATATCAAATTTATCATGCTAAATCGGTTGTGCTCTCCAAAAGCTTTGATTCTAGGCGGATAAATAAAAATTATGAATTTAAATTTTCTGCCTCAGATTGGGAGTTTCTGGTTTTAGAAGCATTGAGGATTTGGTGAAGAGAGCGGAAACCAAAAGAGTTTGGTGAATCAATTCTTTTCTGAATTCGTTTTTACTCTAACATTTATTTTAGTTGCATAAATTATGATTTCAAAGCTTGATTAAACATAATTTCAGCAGATTCTTAATTTATCCAAAATCATTTTTTTTTAAACGAAACCCCTAGCCCCGATAGTAATGAAAAGCCCGTAAAGACTGGGCTTAGTAAAACACAAGCCCCAAAGCGACCAGTAGGAAGCTCTTGGGGTGAAGATGTTTTGCTTAGTGAAGGCTGCGGACTAGTAATGAATAGCGGGTTCTTGGCTTCGCTTTAAAACTAACTTATTTAGAAATGACTTAAATAAGAAGTTTAACAGCTTTTTTTTGATTAGTAAACTAACAATTGTTAGTTTTGTATGTGTAGATTTAAATAAACGACTAAATGGCAAGGTTTTATCCTTTAAAAGTGAAAGATATATATAAAGAAACGGAGGATTGTTCGGTGGTTTCGTTTGAGGTTCCCGAGGAATTAAAAGAGGAGTTTCAATACCATCAAGGGCAGCATCTAACTTTGAAAAAGTTGATTAATAACGAGGATGTTCGACGATCGTACTCGCTTTGTTCAAGTCCGGTTGAGAGCGAATGGCGAGTGGGGGTCAAGCAAATTTTTGAGGGGAAATTTTCTAGTTTTATTAATCAGGAGTTGCAGAAAAACGACTTGTTGGAGGTGATGCCACCCTCTGGTGATTTTGGTGTTGAGCTGCAGCCCGAAAGTTCAAAAAATTATGTATTTTTTGCTGCAGGAAGTGGAATTACTCCGGTATTTTCTATGATAAAAACACATTTGGCGAAAGAGCCGATGGCTAATTGTCAGCTGTATTACTTGAATAGAAACGCAAAATCCATTATCTTTAAAGAGGAAATTGAACAGATTAGAAATACGTATTTTGGAAGGTTTGAAGTCAACTACTTTTTAACGCGCGAACAACGTGATATTGAATTGTTTAATGGTAGATTCACCCCTGAAAAAATACAGCAATTGGCTTCTACAATTTTAGATGTAGAATCGGTTGATGAATGTTTTATTTGTGGTCCTGAGGAAATGATTTTTATGATTCGTGATGAATTGTCTAAGCTAGGACTGGACAAAGCTAATATTCATTATGAATTATTTGTAACAGGACTATCTGAAGCGGATAAGAAACGAGCAGAAGCAGCCATGGCAAAACGAAAAGATGGCACTAAAATCACTATTTTAGATGGTGGTAAAGAGTTTCATTTTGATATGTCAAAGGATTACGATAATATTTTGGATGCGGCCTTAGCAGCTGGCGCTGATTTACCTTTTGCCTGTAAGGGCGGGGTTTGTAGCACCTGTAAATGTCAGGTTAAAAAAGGTGACGTAGAAATGAAAATTAATTACGCCCTTGAAAAAGATGAGGTAGCCAAAAATTTTGTGTTGAGTTGCCAGGCTATTCCTACTTCAGATGATGTGGTGTTGGATTTTGATGTGTAATTAGAATTAAGTGGCTTTTGAGCCCCTGAAATTTTTTACAAATTTGATTGAATACTTGGTGAAGTTTAAATAATTGTTCTTTCAATTTCTTTTTTGTTGCCCCATCCCTAAAGGGTGCAAAAAAGTATGTAAATGGAATTAAATTGTAGCCATTCACCCTTTACCCTGATAAATAATGCAAAGCATTACGCAAAGCGTATTTAACAGGGTTGAGGGTAGGGGGAAAAATGGCGGCTTCAATTAGTTAGATTTAACTTATTTACGTAAAAATGTCATTATTAGATTATTTGGAAGAGCTAATAAAAATGAGAGATGAGAGATTAGAAATGAGAGATGAGAAATTAGAAATGAGAGATTAGAGATTAGAAAGTTGGAGTAACACATTTATAACTCTGTGTTCTTTGCGAGTTACTTAGGACTTTGCGTGAAATAAATCTTAGCGACTTTGCGAGAAACAGTAATAAAATACAGAAAAGCTTGATAATTAAAATATTAAATCAAAAATTGAATAAATAAAAAATAATTTTGTATATTATTGATTATTAAATAAAAAGCTATGGAAAATCAAGAAAAAATGAATGAAGAGAAGTTGAAGAGCATGGAAGCGATTTTTGAAGCTAAAATTGCTAATGATGAGAAAATTGAACCTAAAGACTGGATGCCTGAAAAGTACAGAAAAACCCATATAAGGCAAATATCTCAGCATGCGCATTCTGAAATTGTAGGAATGCTTCCTGAAGGAAATTGGATTACAAGAGCGCCTTCATTACGAAGAAAAGTGGCTCTTTTAGCTAAAGTTCAGGATGAAGCAGGGCATGGATTATACTTGTATTCTGCTTGTGAAACTTTAGGAATTTCGAGAGAGGAAATGTATGACCAACTCCACTCTGGAAAAGCTAAATATTCGAGTATTTTTAATTATCCAACGCTTACATGGGCTGATATGGGAGCTATTGGTTGGTTGGTTGATGGTGCCGCAATTATTAATCAGGTGCCATTGTGTAATACTTCATTTGGTCCCTATGCTAGAGCTATGGTGCGTGTATGTAAAGAAGAAAGCTTCCACCAAAGACAAGGTTACGAAATTATGATGACGCTCTGCAACGGCACACAAGAACAAAAAGATATGGCGCAAGATGCTTTAAATCGATGGTGGTGGCCATCTTTGATGATGTTTGGCCCAACCGATGATGAGTCAACACACACAGAACAGTCGATGAAATGGAAGTTAAAGCGTAAAACCAATGACGAGTTACGTCAGCAGTTTATTGACCAAACTGTTCCGCAAGCAGATATTTTGGGCTTGACTATTCCGGATCCTGATTTAAAATACAATAACGATACAGGACACTACGATTTTGGAAAAATTGATTGGGATGAATTTTGGCAAGTAGTGAAAGGTCACGGTATGTGTAATAAAGAACGTATTTCGGCAAGAAAAAACGCCTGGGATAACGGAAAGTGGGTACGTGATGCCGCTGTAGCTTATGCCGAAAAGCAATCCGATAAAGAGGAAGTGAAGAAAGCGGTATAATACTTGGTATTAAATACTGAGTATAAAGAATTAAGATATACAAATTTTAAATTCCTTTGCGTACGCTGCGACTTTGCGATAAAAAGAGAAATAAGTAATTAGTACAAAGTAGTAAGTACGAAGAATTAAGCTTTGTGTATTTTAAATTTCTTTGCGCTCTCTGCGACTTTGCGGTAATAAAAGTACAAAGTATTATAATTTGAATATTATAAATTTCTTAGTGTTCTCTGATTGAAAAATAATGACAATTATTAAAAACAAAATAATATGAATAAAAACTGGCCCCTTTGGGAAGTATTTGTACGAAGTAAAAACGGCTTAGAACATCGCCATTTTGGAAGCTTACGTGCCGCAGATGCAGAAATGGCATTAAACAATGCGCGCGATGTTTACACCCGTAGAAGTGAAGGCGTAAGTATTTGGGTTGTTGAATCTAAAAATATTAAGGCTTCTAATCCAGAGCACAATGGTGAGTTGTTTGAACCAGCAGCCGATAAAGCCTACAGGCATCCAACCTTTTATAATTTACCTGATGACATTGAACACATGTAAGTTCGGAAAATAAGAAAAAATGACAAACGAAAATTTAATTCAATACCTCTACGGAATTGCTGATAATTCCTTAATCCTTGGACAACGCTTAGGTGAACTTTGTGGTCACGGTCCAACTTTAGAAACAGATATTGCTTTAACCAATATTTCATTAGACTTATTTGGTCAAGTAAGAAGTTATTTTCAGTATTTAGCTGAATTATCTAAAGATGACTTAACTGAAGACGACCTTGCGTTTCTTAGAAAAGAACGTGAATATAAAAACGTACTTTTGGTAGAGCAACCCAATACTGATTTTGCATACATCATTGTAAGGCAATACTTTTTTGATGTTTTTCACTTCATGCTTTTAGAAAAGTTACAAGATTCTAAAAATGTAAATCTTCAAGCCATAGCTAAAAAAAGCATTAAAGAAGTCGCTTATCACCAACGATTCTCAGGCGATTGGCTTTTGCGTTTAGGTGATGGCACTGAAGAAAGCAAACAAAAAGCACAGCAAGCGGTAAATGACTTATGGGTGTTTACAGATGAATTATTCCATGTTACAAAAGATGATGAAGCTGTGATAAAAGCTGGTCATGGAGTTGATGTTCGTTTGTTGGAAGATGATTATTATACAAAAATCACCAATCAGCTTAAACAAGCTACTCTAGAAGTTCCAGAAACTAAATACTTCCAGAAAGGAGGAAAGCAAGGAATTCATTCAGAACACATGGGTTACATTTTAGCAGATATGCAATTTATGCAACGTGCTTATCCTGATATGAAGTGGTAGGCCTTTTAGTATTCAGTACAAAGAAATTGATAGTATAAGGGGATTGAATGGTAAGCCTCTAGTCAGGCAGTTAGTTTTGTGGTTATAGTGAATTCACCACAGAGACACGGAGTACACAGAGTTCAATAGACTTAATAAAGTTAATTTGTATTGTAAAATCTTCGTGACCTTTGTGCCTTTGTGATTTTAAAGGAGGTGTTTTAACCACAGAGACACGGAGTGCACAGAGTTCAATAGACTTAATAAAGTTAATTTGTATTGTAAAATCTCAGTGTCCTTTGTGCCTTTGTGGTTTTAAAGGTGATGTTTTAACCACAGAGACACGGAGAATAAATTAAGTAAAATGACAGAAAATCAAATTTCATCCGAAATTATAGGAGCAGCCATTGAAGTTCATAAACAGTTAGGACCAGGTTTATTGGAAAGTGCTTATGAAACTTGTTTGGCATTTGAATTACGAAAAAAAGGTTTTAAAGTTGAGCGGCAGCTTGCTTTACCAGTAATTTATAAAGATGTAAAATTAGATGCAGGCTACCGAATTGATTTGCTTGTTAATGATAAAGTAATTATTGAAGTGAAAAGTGTGGACGCATTGGCACCAATTCACACAGCTCAAATTCTTACGTATTTAAAACTAAAGGATATAAAACTGGGGCTATTGATTAATTTTAATTCGGTGGTGGTTAAAAATGGGATAAAACGAGTGATAAACGGTTATTTATAAGCATGGAGAAGTAAAATAAGCCTTTGTGGTCTTCGTGTCTTTGTGTTTAAATAGGTTGGTTGAGCACCACAGAGACACAGAGTACACAGAGAAAGAAAAATTACTTTAAAATCGAAGTTATATTGAATTTATACACTAATCTTTGTGCTCTTTGTGCCTTTGTGGTTTTAAAGGAGTTGTTTTAACCACAGAGACACGGAATGCACAGAGAAAGAAAAAGAATCAGATAAATCGTAAAAAATCGAAATTATAAATATCTTGAAAGATGAACACAACACAAGACATAGACCCAAAGATTTATTCTATCTTAAAGGATGTTTCTGACCCAGAGATTCCTGTATTGTCGATTGTAGATATGGGCGTGGTACGTTCTGCAAAGCTTTTAGACAATAACCGAGTAAAAGTAGAAATCACCCCAACTTACAGCGGTTGCCCCGCCATGGATGTAATTGGAGATGATGTAAAAAAAGCCTTTCAAGATAAAGGTTATCAAGCCGAAGTAAAACTTATTTTATCGCCAGCCTGGACCACCGATTGGATGACAGATGAAGCCAAACAAGCACTCAAAGAATATGGAATCGCTCCGCCCATGGACGCCACGGCAGATAAAGAAGCGCTTTTAGGAAACAAGCGTATCATCGAATGCCCACAATGTGGTTCTACAAACACTAAATTAGTAAGTCAGTTTGCATCTACCGCTTGTAAAGCCATGTTTCAATGCGAAGATTGTAAAGAGCCGTTTGATTATTTTAAGTGTTTGATATAGGCTATTGATTGTTTAAGATCAATTCTTGAGCTTGATCACAAAATTCAAGTTCAACATTATTATCAATTATTAAATCAATATTTTGTTCCGCCTGTTCAAAATCACCCAAAAATATATTAAGAAGAACCATATATTTAACATATTCCAAAAAGTCTTCATCGTCACTCAATGCGTTATATAATTTATCATTATAAAATTTATATATTGGGGGCATTTCTTTTAAAAAATACATGTGAAATATTAATTTAAGCGCATTTTTATTTTGGTCATCTTCATTTAATGCTTTTTTGGAGTAATTAATAGCCTCTTCAATATCTTGAGTTTTAAAGTATAAATAAGCTAAGGTTACTAAAAGAGCAGAACTACTTTCTTTATTTGTTTTTTGTTCTTTTAATGCCATAGTATTTTTGAAATTATCTATATCTTGGTTTAAATAGTAAATAGTAAATAATTGATCAAAAACTGGATCAGCTGTAAAAGAAAAACTTTGTTTTTCAAATGGAAACTCTTCTATTGCTAATTTAGCATACATTTCAGATATATTAAAATCTCCTAAATTAAAATATGCCATTGACATTGAACGATTGAATAAATAATCATTTATAACACCTTTTTTTTGTAACTTTTTTAAACTTTTAATGTTTTTTTTGATATCCTTTTTTTGTTTTTTATTTATTGGATCATTAAAACCTAAAAAAATATCTTCTTGCTGTGATATCCAAAACATATTTTTGATAGAAAGCAATAATAAATTTAGTACTGCCTTCATACTTTTTACATATTTATCTCTTTTAAACCTCTTATCATCGTAGTATATTTCGTCAAAATCAAAAAAATCTTCAAAATTTTCACTTTTAATAAGACTAGATTTATTTTCCGTATGATATTCCTGTACACGTAAACTTATTTGATCCATAGAACTAAAAAGCGCATGATAGAAGTAGTAATTCAATGCATCATAATCATCTAAAACATCTATTAGTTGTCTTAGTTTTTCTAATGCTTTTTCGTTTCCTGAAGAAAATTTCATGAGAGCCATGGGATACCCCACATTAGCAATACTATCCTGTGGATTAATCTTTAAAGATTTTTCAAAATCAGCTAGTGCTGTACTATCATCTAAATGGAACTTAAAACTGCCTTTAAACGAAAAATAAGTTGAAGAGTCTTGCTCAAAATGCTTAATATTTATATGTTCAAGCGCCTCTATAAAGTATTTTTTGGCTTTATCCTCTATTTCAAAATGATTAAAATAGTTTCCTAAATTATTTAAATTGTAGATATCTAAACTATCTTTTTTATATTTTTCCAAAAGTTCATTTAAGTATTCATCATTGTAATTTGTCCCTTCTGGAATATCTTCAATATTTTCATAGAATTCTTGGCCATGTAAACCTAAATTAATTTCCTGAAAAATTGGTCCAACCACATCATCCATCATTTTTAAGAGCTTATCATTAGACTTTTCGTCAAGGAACTCTGATTTAGGCTGAGGTTGGGCTTGGATAAACAATGGAAGTACTAAGACTAAAAGTAATTGTATTTTCATAACAGATTTTTTTTAAAACTATTGTTTTTATTTTTTTACACAACAACAAAATTAAAAAAATAGATAAATCAAAGCCAAATCTTACATTGTAATTATAAACTCTATAGAACAAATAATCTATTATCATTAGGCTTAATTTTATCGTTAAAATTCATAAAGTGGACCTCCAACCCTATGACCTACGTTTTGATCTTTGCTTTGACTTGAATAAGATTCAATCGCTGTATCAAGTAAAAAAACTTTTACTCTTCCCAAACATTCTCCAAATCCTCTAGACTTTTGCCTTTGGTTTCAGGTATAAACTTGTAAGTAAAAAACAAGGTAAAAAGGATAAATAAGGCGAATATATAATAAGGTAATGAACCGTTCCACGTTGAACTCATGTTGAGTTCACTTTCCGATAAAACTGGAAAAAGCTGAGAGACCAAGTAATTGGTGAACCATTGAAAAGCAACGGCAATCGACATGGCTAAACTTCTAATTTTATTTGGAAAAATTTCAGATAAAATCACCCAAACAACAGGTCCCATAGACATGGCGAAAGAAGCTATAAACAACAAAATACCTATTAAAGAAATCCAACCTACCTGTTCTGTTTGCAAACTTATGGCCAGCATTAAAAACCCGGTTAACATGCCTACGCCTCCAATATAAACCAACTTTTTCCTGCCAAATTTATCTACTGTGAACAAAGCTACAAAAGTAAAAATTAAATTGATTAAAGCAAGAATAGTTTGTTGAAGTAAAACATCATCTTTGGTAAATCCAAGGGTCTTTTCAAAAATATCTGACCCGTAATAAAGTACTGCGTTAATTCCCGTTAATTGCTGAAGCGAAGAAAAAACTAATCCAATTAATATGATTTTGAAAAAAGGACTTTTCAACAAGTTAATCTTCCCTCCTTTTGATGCTTTTTTGATGGATTCTAATATGCCCATTTGAACTACATCAGCTTGCTTCTTACCATTGATTTTTTTTAATACTGTATAGGCTTCAGGTTCTTTCCCTTTCAAGTAAAGCCACCTTGGACTTTTCGGAACAAAAAACAAAAGAATAAGAAATAAAATACTAGGAATTAGCTCAGACCAAAACATTCTTCGCCATCCAAATTCTATATTTTGTGCTTCGGTAAGGTTTTTCCCTATAAAATAAGTCACCAAAAAAACCACAAAAAAACCTATTACAATTGCTAATTGATAGTAAGAAACTAGACTTCCTCTTTTTTCAGGTGGTGCTATTTCGGCAATATACATTGGTGCCGACATGGAAGCTATACCAATTCCTAAACCACCAACAATCCTAAAAACCACTAATAAGCTTACCGATTCAGGTAAAAATGAAGGCATACCAGAACCCCAAGCAGATAAAGTAAATAAAATAGCCGATAAAATAAGTGCGTTTTTTCTTCCTATTTTAAAATTGATTGGCCCCGCAATTAAAGCTCCCACTAAACAACCTAACAATGCGCTTCCTACCACCCAACCCTTCATAGTTGCATCTAAATCAAAATGCTTACTTAAAAAAAACTGAGCGCCATTTATTACGCCAGTGTCATAGCCAAAAAGCAAGCCTCCTAAAGCAGAAACTACAGTGATTAGAAAAAGGTATAATTGTTTGGTCATTTGTTGATTATTTGAGTGCAAAGTAGTAAGAAGTATAGAAAATAAAAACCCCTATTTTAATCTGTATAGTTTTTGTATAGGGAGATCAATTATAACAATCTTACTTACATACACTTAACAAAAATAATTAAAGCAAATAAAATTAAAAACTACTGCTTGTTTTGCAAAGACAAGGCGGGTTTACACTTTTTAGTTTTTTGTGTTTAAAGTGGTTTACATTGGCTATGAAAAGTTTCAAACTTGGCTAGGCTGAAAAAAGAGAATTATTTTGTATCTACTTTATAAGTATAGAGAAATAGGTGTTATTTTACAAGTTGTTATTTGAAATTACTATAAAAGGAAATAGCCTGTCTCGACCGCTTCGGGAAAGCTTTTTTCTGTATATAAATTAGAAAAATCAAGCATAGCCGAAGTTATATATTTTTTTTAAAATGAAACAAAAAGAGAGTCTGCCTCTGCCGGAGGTCATTGAGCTAAGCCGAAATGCAGGCAGGAAAGGGCGTTTTACTACGGTAATTTCAATTGATAAATGGTATAAAATACAGTAGAAATTACAACTACCAATTTCATTCATCTAAATTATTTGGAAAAAACACAGGATAATTGAAGATAAAGTTTTTCTTACAAAACAAGCTATCGCATTATAAAATAACCCCCACCATTAGATGAGGGTTAAGGACAAAAATCTGCTATTAGCTAAACTAAGCTAAATTGTTCAAAGTGGTGATTAAAGTGTTTTCTATTTAATAATTTCCACTCAAAATATGTCAATTCTCCAAAAACAGCATTTTTAGTAGTAGTTTCTGGGTGTTCTCTGAAGAATTTTTCAAAAGCCTCATAGGCCTCAAAAAATTGTGCTTTTGCGCTGGCTAAGTCATTGTGTTTTAATTCCTCTAATCCATTTTCTTTTAATAATGGCATTTTGTAATTATGTGGCATTTTTTCATAATTGTAAAGTGTTTCCTGCACTTTTTCTAAATGCTCTTCAGGTGTAGCCACTTCAAAATCTGAAATTTCACCTGTGGCAATGCGGAGTCCCATTTCCAAATGTTCTACCATGTGCTGTGGTGTCATTATTCCCCAGTTAGCTTTAGCATCTTCAGTTAAACCGCTCATTTTTTGTTGTAAGAAGTTTAGATCTATCTCATGAAAAGTAGTTTGTTTTTTCTGTACCATTGTCAAAATAGTAGCAATAGCCACTAACTTATCTTCCTCTTCAACAGCTTCCACATCAAACACTTCCACATACCATTTTACTATTCCACTAGGCAATTCTTTTCCTTTTTGGTCACGGTCCACTTTTTCCTTACAAGTAAGGCGAACATTAATTGTGTCATTGTGGTATAAAGGTCTTAAAAATCGTATTTCTTCTAAACCGTAGTTAGCCGCAACAGGGCCTTTATTTGGATATACAAATAAACCAGCGGCAGCAGAAATAATAAAGTAACCATGAGCTGTACGCTGTTCAAAAATACTTCCTTCTAACGAAGTAATATCCGTATGGGCGTAAAAGTGATCCCAAGTTAAATTTCCGAAGTTAATGATGTCGGTATCGGTTAAGGTTCGGTTATGGGTTTGCAATGACATTCCCGGCTTAATTTCATCCCAATGATAAGCAAAAGGATGTTTTTCAGCTGGCCTATAATCAGCTTTAGCCTGATAAATCCCAGTAATTTCGGTCAAGGTTGTTGGACTTCCTTGAATAGCACATCGTTGCATGTAATGTTTAATTCCTCGTTTACCGCCCATTTCTTCGCCTCCACCAGCGCGTCCAGGTCCACCATGAACCAAGGTAGGTAAGGGTGACCCGTGGCCTGTACTTTGTTTGGCTGATTCTCTGTTTACTGAAAGTATTCTACCGTGGTGAGAAGCAGCATTTATGGTATATTCACGAGCTATTGAATCATCATTAGTAAAGATTGAACTTACCAAAGAGCCTCTTCCTTTCTTAGCAAGGGCAACGGCTTCATCTAAGTTTTTGTAAGGCATAAGCGTGCTTACAGGTCCAAATGCTTCAGTAACATGAGCGGCTTCATTTTTAAATGGCTCATCTTCTCTAAGTAAAATAGGTTTTATAAAAGCGCCCTTTTTAAAATCGGCACCAACCGCTTCGGCAGTATCAAAATCGCCATAAACAAGTTGGGCTGTTTTAGCAATTTCGCTCACTTTTTGCTTGACATCCTCTACTTGTTTTTTGTCAATTAAGGCTCCCATTCGTACTTCTTTTAAACGTGGGTCACCTATGCTAGTTCTATCCAGTGCTTTCCCTAAAGCAATTTGTACATCCTCCATTAGGTGTTCGGGCACTAAAATCCTTCTAATAGCAGTACATTTCTGTCCGCATTTAATAGTCATTTCATTTTTTACTTCACGGATAAACAATTTAAATTCAGGAGTTCCAGGAACGGCATCTTCACCTAAAATGGAAGCATTTAACGAATCGGCTTCCATGGTAAATGGCACAGCTTCTTGAGTTAAACGAGGATGAACTTTTAGCAATCTTCCTGTAGAAGCCGAACCAGTGAATGTAACTATATCTTGGGATTCAACAGAATCTAAAATAGCTTTAGCGGTTCCGCTGATGAGCTGTAACGCACCTTCTGGAAGAATGCCAGAAGCAATAATTTCTTTGACTACAGCTTCAGTAAGGTATGCCGATTGTGGAGCGGGTAAAACTACGGCTGGAACACCGGCCATCCAATTAACCGCACATTTTTCTAGCATCCCCCAAACGGGGAAATTAAAGGCATTAATATGTACAGCAACTCCTTCTTTTGGAACCAAAATATGATGGGCCATAAATTTACCTCCACGCGACAAATCAATGGGCTCCCCTTCTACATCAAAAGGCTGATTAGGAAAGAGTTTTCTCAATGAAGCATTGGCAAATAAATTCCCAAAACCTCCGTCAATATCAAACCAAGAATCAATTTTTGTAGCTCCTGTGCGGTAGCTAATTTCATAAAAATGTTTTTTCTTTTTTTGAAGATAGAACGCCAAGGATTTGAGCATATTTCCACGCTCTTGAAATGTCATTTTACGCAGGGCATCACCCTTTTCTCTCCCATAAGCTAAAACTTCAGGAATATCAAAGCCTTCTACGTTTACATTAGTAAAATGTTCACCCGTTACCGAATCAAAAATGGGTTGTCCTTCGCCTTTTCCTTGGGTCCAATTGCCTTGAATATAACTTTGTGTTGTTTGTTGCATAGTGCTCATTATTTTGACTGAAATCGCATAAAGCGAAATCGTTTGAATATTTTTATAAGAAGTTCAAATATAAGGAAAAATAGTTGGGATTTTAGCAAAGCTTGCCAGGTCTTTATGGAATTTTAATGAAGCTCAATCAATTTTTTAAAAGCTTGACTTTCTTCAAAATAGAGGCTGAAGTAAAGATTACAACCCGCGCTCTTTCTGAATTCGCTCATAAGCATCCTGCACCTTATTGAACTTTTCTTGAGCTCCTTTTTGGTAAGCTTCATCCATGTGTTGCAATTTATCTGGATGGTATTTTTTGGCCATTGTGCGGTAGGCTTTTTTTACTTCTTCGTTAGATGCAGATTGATCAATTTCAAGAATTTTGTAAGCATCGTCTGCCGATTTGAAAAACATGGCTTTTATACTTTCAAAATCATTTCTACCAATGCGAAGTTCATTGGCTATTTGCATTAATTTTTGTTCTTCTGCAGCAGATATATTGCCATCTGCATTGGCAATATTAAACAGAAAATGAAGTACTTGAAGCCTAACTTCGTACCCTAATCTTGGTCTAATGAAAGCACAAATTCGCTGGGATGAAATTTCTCTATTTTTAACAACCTCGTTGAAGGTTTTAAAAACGGCATTGGCTTTTTCCTTACCAAAAGACTGAACAAAGTAACTCCTTACAAAATCTAATTCTGATTGTTTAACTTTTCCATCAGATTTAATGACTATTGAAGCTAAAGAAAGTAAATTGAGTTCAAAATCCCCCGGCGAAACCTTGTTGGTTTTACCTGTAAAAGGATCAAAACCACCACCACTATTAATTTTTACTTGAGGTTGAAAAAGACGATCTAAGATAGAGCCAATAAAGAAACCTATAACTGCTCCTATAAATCCTCTAAATCCAAATCCTATAATGGCTAAAATCCATTTAAACATATCTTGAAAAATTGTTGCAAATATATAATAACCTATAAATTAAGCTAACTTAATTAGTAATTAGTTAACCTGTTTAAAGCGATGAACATCTAAGTAACAAACTTTGCTGAGCAGATTTTTTTGGCTAATTGGCTTTTGAATTATAATATTCTAAAATAACTTTAGAGGATTTACCAAGCCACTTCATAAAATATATTTTCCAGAAAATGAGTTGTAGTTTAAGTATGCCTACTTCTTCAAACCTTCTTGCTGAAGTGCTTAACCATTTTGGAATTACCACAAATTGTTTTCTTTGGTAAAGTTTAGAAATCAAAAGCTGATCTTCGTAAATTAAAAAATCTTCATTGTATCCTCCAATAGCGTTGAATAATTTTTTGGTAATGAACTGACTTTGGTCTCCTCCTCTACAGGACCTAAAACTAAATCGAGTTAACCAGCCAATAAATTTCATCCAAGGATGTTGACTTCTAAATTTCATTCTGAAGCAACCGGCTAAATTCCCTTTTTGAATTTCTTGAATAATGTATTGATCAAAGTTGTTAGGCGGATAAGAATCAATATGTAAAAAATAAAGAATATCAAAATTGGCCTTTTGTGCCCCAATATTCATTTGAATTGGTCTTCCTTTAGGCGAATGAATCAATTGAATTCCATCTATTTCTTGGGCAATTTTGATGCTGTTATCGGTGCTTCCTCCATCTACTAATAAAATTTCACCTACATCATTTTCAGCAGAAATCTTACTCCGAATTTGATGAAGACTTTCTTCTAGAATTTCAGCTTCATTGTAAACGGGTATGATAATGCTAATTTTATTTTCCATTTAAACCCCAATTGTAATCTTTGAAACTTATTTTGGCATCAGCCTTAATTTGAATCTCAGAAAACTTATTTAAGTAATCGATTAAGTCTTGTTCATCCGTTTCAAAATCCGATTTATACCACTTAAAAATCTTAGATAATTCAACTTGGTCTGCTTGTAAATTGTTGAGTTTTTTATCGTTTACAAAAGCAACTGCAAGTTTCTCTAATTTGGCTTCAAGATTGGTTTCAGTAAAAGCTTTATTGTGCAGTTTTGGACAAGAATACGAGGCGCAATTGATGGCAAAATGCACGCGTTCATCGCCTAATTTCAAGAGCATTTCCTTTTCAATAGCGTCTAAGGAATAAACTTTATTTCCTAATGGAATAAACTCTTTTTTAAACGGACTAGCAAATAAACCACCGATATCTTTAATGCTGTTTACGGGATAATTTTCAAGAATTAATTGTACCGTAAATGCATTATAAACGTTGATTAAGTATGCTTTTTTCTTGTTTAGCGACCAACTTTCTTGAGGTGGATTTTCAGATAATTCTTTTAGGTATTTAGCAAGCTTAGCCTCATCTTGTAGAAAAGCTTTATAGTTCACTTTGCCTTCAACAGAAACATGTTTTTGCAATAAGTTGTTCCATAATTGGTGGTTTTGAGACTGAATATTCAAAACTAAAAAGAAGAATAAAAAAAACAAGCAATGGATTTTCATTTTTTAGTTCAAATATACTAAATACTTGTAGGTTTTTTTTCAATATAAAACTCATCTTCTTCTAAGTTGCTATATTGATGACTTAAAAGGCACTCCCGATTCCGGAATAAGTCGAAAGGGATTTCGGTCTGCCTGAAATTTGACTTAGCTCGATGACCACCGGCAAAGGCAGGTTTTTTCTTTGCGCCGTTGAGGGCATCGTTTTTATTTATTTAATTCTATTTGAAATTTTATTGTATTAAATGCTGCTTGTAAACCTCTTAAATTAGATTCCGACTTATTTTTCTCAAATAGTTCAGTTACATATTCAGTTTGTTTAGTCACATTATCTTTCTCTCTTTGAAAAATTTGGTATTTCAATAGAATTAAATTTGCCATAATTTCATCTGAAACACTTAATTCGCTTTGATTTAGGTATTCGTCTATTGCATTTTGTATCTCAGAATCATTTTCAGATATTTCATCGAATAGATAAGCATTAGCCAAGTCAGGTTTATTCATAGTTGAATAATCGTTTTGGTCAGACATATCTTTTCGATAAGTCATTTTGTTTCCATTTAGAAAATACCATCTTGTATAGGAATCATTTTCCATTTTAATATCTTTTTCAAACTCTTTTTTCTTAACACTCCAATTCGTGAGAGCTATTAAAAGTTCAGTTCCATCATCTTTCTTTAAAATTACGAATCGGATTAAGTAATTCCTTTTTCCAGGTTTTTCAATTTCAATGTCTAGTTTGTTTTCTACTGAAACATATGTTTTCAAAGCTTTTAAGATTGAGGAAACATCTTCTGCTTTTGCTTCTGGAAACAGATTTTCTCTTAAAAAGAGGTCGATATATAAGTAATGAGCCAAATAAAAATCATCCATTTTCAGATAATTCGTCTCTGTCAAATGTTCAGTTTTTATATTGATTTTATCTGATTGAGAATATCCAAAATTTATGAATATTGCTAAAAGTAAAAGTGTGATTATTTTTCTATTCATTCTGTTGGGTTATATTGTATTACAACGTCTCGCATATAAAGAAAGTGATGAGCTAAAATGTGCAAGTTTTTCGGTTAAACTTTTTACTTTCTAAAAATAAGCAAAACTCTCGTTTCAGGACAAATCTCGCCATTTTTCTTATGCGGTGTTGGCATACGTTATTTTTTTCAATATGATTCTAATTCGTTACGAAGGTAAAAATTTAATTCTGTTTGATGGATTCCTAAATATTTTTCAATAGCATTATAATAGTCCGAGTCAGATTTTCCACTTTGCATAAATTTTTTAATCAATTCCCATCCTCCTTTTTCATAAATTTTCTCAATAATTAACCCACCTAAAACGTAATGATAAGCAGTAATATTATCTAAATTATCTAACTCAAGTAAGTTGTTGAGATTTATTTCTGGTTCTCTTTTTAAATATTCATTGGTTTTTTTAATATGCCACTCCAAGCTTTTGCCTCGACTTCCTCCAAGAAAAGTAGCCATGCCTTCTGAAACCCAAAAATGTTTATTTGGGTAATGGTCATCAATTTGCACATGGAAAACTTCGTGAGGATAGTATTCCCCTAATCCACTACAATATACTTTATTTTCAGAAGCTTTACCACTTGGAGTTGATTCACCTCCCATTCCGACATAGTAATCAATTCCCTTTAGCCTTTGGATTTCGTCAAAATTATCCGCTAAAAAATAATCAAAAGGTTTTGGTTCTACATCAAAATTTTTACAAATAGTTTTCACAAAGACATTAAGCTTATCAGCCTTTTCTTTATCAAACTTGTGATAATTTGGAAAATAAAAGTCAATAATCCCGTTGGTTTCACATTTCCAATTTTGTTTATTAAACTTCAAAGCGTTATAAAGTTTAAACTCATCTTCTTCTTTTTTAGCGAAATAATTTACAATAGCCAAAACAAAAGGAGTATTGTCATCTTTACAAAATGAAAATTGAGCTTTTATTTCGTAAACCTCATTAATTGAACTAATGCTAAGAACATGGATCGGATATCCCATATATAATGAAGGGTTAAATTCACTTTCTAAAAAGTCAAAATTTAAATAACTTTCTTGTTCTTCATTGTTCC
>SL_7KL_010_BRINEDRAFT_10000498_pt1 | contig 18677 bp, 17 predicted proteins | sample SodLak_010_BRINE_FD_10663 | JGI IMG/M metagenome (IMG submission 10663)
AACTTGGTTGCGGGGAGAGGATTTGAACCTCTGACCTTCAGGTTATGAGCCTGACGAGCTACCGGGCTGCTCCACCCCGCGACAACGAAGTTACTTGCTTTATAATAAACATCTTCTCATAATGCAAGGGATATTTCCACTTTTTAAAAGTTTTTTGAAACACGCTTATGAAAGTTATCGGCATTACGGGATCGTTGGCCACAGGGAAAACGACGATTGCTCACTGTCTGAGGAATATGGATATTCCTGTCCATGATGCGGACTTTGTGGCAGGAAAAANTTTACTGAACCCAGAAACTCAAGGGATCTTGAAGCGATTCTGTCCTGAGGCTTTTTCAGGGGGGTTCCATAAACATATATTGCGNGATTGGGCTTACAGGGCTTCAGATCATCTCGATCACCTGGAGCGTCTTATTCATCCACAGGTACAGGAAGACCGCCATCAGTTTCTTCACAGGGCTTATGAGCAACAAAAGACTTTCGTTGCTTTGGATATTCCTTTACTTTATGAAAAAGGCTTAGATTCTCTTTGCGATTGGGTGATCATTGCGTACTGTTCCAAACCTGTCCAAGTCCAAAGAATCTTACATTCGAAGCATTTGAATCCGGCGCAAATGGACTTTGTCTTATCGCGCCAAATGCCATTAGGTGAAAAACTTTTACGTGGAGATTGCATTGTTCGTACGGATATCCCACAAAAAACGTTAAAAAGAAATATTCAATCCCTGTGGGAAGGTTTAAGGAAAAACACATGAGAGAAATTGTTCTCGATACCGAAACGACGGGTCTTGACCCGGAATCTGGAGATCGCATCGTTGAAATTGGGTGCGTCGAAATATATAATTTTATCCCTACGGGACGGACATTTCAAAAATATATTAATCCTCAACGTGACATGTCGGAAGCGGCGCAGAGAATTACCGGAATTACGGATGATTTTTTAAAAGACAAGCCTGTTTTTGCAGATATTGTGGATGATTTTATCGAATTTATTGGGGATTCGGACTTGGTGATCCATAATGCGGAATTCGATATGAAGTTTTTGAATTATGAGCTAAAATTGCACAATCGAGAGGCGCTTGCCTATGAACGTGCGATTGATACCCTGAGTATCGCGCGGAAAAAGTTCCCAGGTTCTCCAGCAAGCCTTGATGCCCTTTGCAAGCGCTTTAAGGTCGACCTTTCCGGACGGCAAGTTCACGGAGGACTTCTGGACTCTTACCTTTTAGCAGAGGTTTATTTACAGCTTGTTGGGGGAAGGCAACAGGCCTTGTTTGTCGAATCCGAAAAACAGGCGACACGTATTCAAAAAATGGTCCAAAGGTTCGACGACTATCAAAACCGGGTTCCTTTTATCAAAAAAGCATCGACCCAAGAAGAAGAGGCACACCAAGCTTTTTTGGAAACAATTGTCGATCCTTTGTGGAACATGAAGTAAAAAGTTTGGCATCATGTTTTTGGAACGGAAATCCCCATGACTTCAGATAAGATCTTGATGAGACTATTGCAAACCCAGCTATAAATTAGGAGCCACTATCCAAGAAGAAGGGAGAATCATTGACCAAATTTCCCGATATCTTGGGCGTTTAAAATCAACAATGGCGGCGGCAAACGAAAAGAGAAGCTGCCCACCCTTCTGAAAAATTCGTTTTATGGGTCAACGAAAGAGTGACAAGGTGACATATGATATCCACCTAACGGGGGCAATGTTTGAGGTAATCTGGCGATTCGGGCAACCGGCCGATTGGGACAAAAGCCGCCAAACTGCGGCTTTGTCAATGGAATGTATTAGTTCTTTTCGTCTTCTTGACCGGATTGACGCCGGTAAATTTCAGCAAAATCCACAGGGGAAAGGGAAAGAGGAGGAAAGCCGGCTTCTCGCGTTGTATTCGCAACAATTCCACGCGCAAAGGGGAAAAGTATCCGGGGGCATTCCACAAGCAACGCCGGAGAAATAACGTCTTCAGGCAAGCCTTTCAACATAAACACGCCACCATAAGATAGCTCTAGTAGGAAAACCTTTTCATCTTCACGTGTTGCATCCGCCTTGATCATTAGGACAACTTCGAAATTTTCATCATCAATTTTATGGGCTTGAACTTCCACGTTAATATTAATCGAGGGTTGGTCTTCGGAAGGCTGAAGGCTTTTTAACGGATCTGGGCATTCAAAGCTTAAATCCTTGATATATTGAGCCTGCACATGAATGGGGAGAGAGGGGATTTGATCTTGATCGGTTTTGTTGTCTGTCATTGTGTCCTCGTTTCTATAAGTCTGCCGTGACTATACCTCAGATAAAGCCGGGCATAAAGTCTCTTTTTAAGAAACGCACCGGATAGAGATGACAGATGCAGGGATTTGTAAAATCCATTTCTCGTTAGGAAGAAGTATGGTATAAAGACCCTATGGCACAATCGTAAGATACTATGTGGACATTATTTTTTAGCCTTTGCTTTTTTTCGATCTTTGCCGAGTGTCCCGCTCATTCAAAGGAAAGCGAAACGCATCCCCCCAAAGCGACTAAGTTACACATACAAGACCCCTGGATCCGCGCATCAAACGGTAAAAATGGGGCGGCCTTTCTTGAAATCAAAAACCTGCAAAATGTGCAAGAATCCTTGCTGTCCGTTCAGTCGTCAGTTTGCCAGGAGGTTGAACTGCATACCCACACGCACGAAAACGGGATCATGAAAATGCGTCCGGTAAAATCCATTGCCATAACTTCGGGGGGGAAAACCCGTCTTCAGCCCGGGGGGCTACATATTATGTTAATGGGATTACACGCGCCTCTGAAAGCCGGGGATCATGTGGACCTTGTTCTGCATTTTCAACATGCTGGCCAAGTCCCCCTTCATGTTCCCGTGAAGGCCATGTCCTATCAGCCATGCAAACCTTGTTGTGCGGCTTATAAAAACAGGCCAGTTTTGAAGATTAACTAAATATGATTTTTTCCCGCGAATTTTTGGAAGATGTTGTTGAACGCGTTGTTTTATCTTCGGTTGTCGCGCGCTATGTTCGGTTGAAAAAGCAGGGACAGTCGGTCACCGGCCTTTGCCCTTTTCATCAAGAATCTACACCTTCATTTCATGTGAATGATCTGAAAAAATTTTATCATTGTTTTGGCTGTCAAGCCCATGGGAATGTGTTTACCTTCGTTCAACAAAAAGAGAAAATTGGCTTTGTTGAGGCCGTTAAGAAAGTGTGTCACGACCATGGGCTGTCTTTACCAAAAGAGAGAACCTTGTCCCCCCCTGACCAGCAAAGACAAGAGCCTCTTTTTCAAGCTTTGCGTGCAGCTTGCCTGTTTTTTAGAAGTGCCTTAAAATCGTCCAGGTCGGCACAAAATTATCTTATCAATCGCGGGATTACCCCGGAAACAGCAGCGGCATTCGACATTGGTTTTGCGCCGAAGGGGAATGCCTTGAAAAACCACCTTTTGCGGCAAGGGTATTCGGAAAAGGTGCTGCGCGATACGGGGTTGTTAGGATACAATGACACCAAACAGGAAACCTATGACTGGTTCCGTAATCGTATTATCTTCCCCATATTTGATGTAAAAAAACGTGTCGTGGGGTTCGGGGGACGGATTCTAGGGGAAGGCCAACCTAAGTATTTAAATTCTCCAGAAACCCCGTGTTTTCATAAAGGCCGTCAACTCTATAATTTAACGGGCGTTATGCGCATCACCCCATCAAATCCTTTGATTTTGGTGGAAGGCTATACCGATGTCATTGCCATGCATCATGCAGGTTTTACAAACACGACAGCGCCCTTGGGAACGGCCTTAACTCTGGATCAGATAAACCTGCTTTGGCGAAGAAGCTCAGAGCCCATTTTGTGTTTTGATGGCGACATCCCTGGGTATAAGGCAGCCCACAGGGCTGCGTCCATGGTTATGCCTGTGCTTTTTGCGGGGAAAACCTTGAAATTCATCTTTCTCCCAAAGGATCAGGACCCGGATACTTACCTAAAACATTTTGGAGCAGACGCTTTTTCGAAACTTTGCCAAAATCCCTATGGGCTTGTTGATATTCTCTGGCGTTTTGATGTGCTGTCCCATTCCCTTGACACACCTGAGAAAAAAGCCCAACTACAGAAACAGTTGTTCTTGAAAATTAACACCATTCCCGATGTGAATGTGAAAACTCATTTTCGGCAGACCTTCAATGGTTTGTTTCGCCAACTCTATGTCAATAAAAAACCCCAAACCGTTGGAGAACCGTTGCGAAAAGCCCCGTTAAGCCCCGTTATTTTACAACATAAAATTTTATTTGCTGTGATTTTGAATTACCCAATGATTTTGAATGACGTGATCGAAGAATGGCTTTGTTTATCTCCGCCCGCGCCGGAACTTGTGAAGCTAAGAGATGGAATTGTAGAATACTACGAAAACAACTATGAATCACTTGACAAAGAACAAATTGTAAACCATTTATCTACATGTTATGAATTAGATAATATAATCAATGACGTCTTGTCGGATAAGATTTACCTCCATGCTTCTTTTGCTCAACCGAATCAATCAATGGATTCCGTTCGATCCGGTTGGCAGGAAATTATGCAACGTCTTCATTATAACTCGAATCTTGATGAGCAAGTGAAAGGAATCGAGGACCATCTAAAGCAGGAATTAAATACAAGTAACTGGCAAAAGTTTCAAAAAATAAGGCAAGAATTACTTTGATCTGAATATAAAGTTTCTTTATGTTGCAGATTTTATTCTTTCCAAAAAAGGCGTGAAGAGCCTATAGTGAGTAAATTTAGGGCAAGGTCCTTCTTAGGGGTTGTAAACGGAAAGGAAATACACAAAATGACGGCAAAAGTTGAAAACTCTGAAGTCTCGGAAAATGAAGATGAGACATCAGATGAAGTCTCAGAAAGTAAAGTCAGGGTTAAAAAGCTTATTGAAGTTGGTAAGAAACGCGGCCAGCTGACATACGATGAGGTCAATGCCGCCCTGGCGGACGAAGACCTTTCATCGGAACAAATAGAAGACATTCTGACAATGATTTCTGAAATGGGAATCGATGTTGTTGAAAATGCCGAATCCGGGGAAGAAGCCGAAGCGGAATCACCGGCAGCTGAAGAAGCCGGACGCTCGGACGACCCAGTCCGGATGTACTTGAAGGAAATGGGAAGTGTCGAGCTCCTTTCGCGTGAGGGCGAGGTTGTGCTTGCCAAGCGCATTGAAAAAGGCCAAGCCTTAATGTTACGGGGACTTTGTGATTCCCCCCTGACCGTTGAAGCCCTACGAATGTGGCGACAGGCCCTGGAAGAGGGGGACCTTCTTCTTCGTGATGTTATTGGCCTCGATTCCATGTATGGAGATAATAAAGAGGAATTTGAAGAGGATGCCTCCTTAGACGCAGAAGACAAAGACGACGTTGAAGACAGCAAGGACGATGTTGAAGAAGGTGAAGAATTTGATGAAAACGCGGGGGCATCCCTAGCAGAACTTGAGGTATCCCTGATGCCTCAAACGCTTGAGTTGCTTGAACAAATTGATCAAAAGTTTGAAGATTTTATCAACTTTAAAAAAGAAATCTTAAAAAAAGTTCCCTCCCTTGATAAGGCCAATAAAACGGAGCTTAAAAAATATGAGTCGCAACTTGATGAGCTGACGGAGTATATTCGACAACTTCATTTGAATCCCGCCCGTGTGGAGCAAATTGTTGTCGAAATTTATCAATTAAATCGGACCTTGATGAACAACGAAGGAAAACTTCTGCGTTATGCTGTAGATTGTGGAATTAAAAGAGAAGAATTCCTGAACTTTTACTTTAATAATCTGGGGTCCGCTGATTTTCTTACAAAAATGAAGGCGAACTCAAAGAAGGGGTGGCAAAAACTTGTCGAACGGTATGGACACTTGGTTGAAAAGTTCCTCAATGAAGTGGCCCAAGTCCAGGATGAAAGCCTGCTTCCTTTGCCTGAATTCCGTCGCGTGGTCGCCAAAATTCAAAAAGGCGAACGAGATTCTTTACGGGCGAAAAAGGAAATGATTGAAGCGAACTTACGTCTGGTTATCTCGATTGCGAAAAAGTATACCAATCGCGGCTTGCAGTTTCTTGATTTGATTCAGGAAGGAAATATTGGGTTGATGAAGGCGGTCGACAAATTCGAATTTCGCCGGGGATTTAAGTTTTCTACCTATGCGACCTGGTGGATACGGCAGGCCATCACCCGTTCTATAGCTGATCAGGCCCGAACCATTCGTATCCCGGTGCATATGATTGAAACGATTAATAAAATTGTTCGGACATCACGACAGATGCTGCATGAATTTGGCCGAGAGCCGACCTCAGAAGAGTTAGCGGAAAAGCTACACCTGCCCGTGGAAAAAGTCCGAAAAGTTCTAAAAATTGCCAAAGAGCCGATCAGCCTTGAAACGCCTATTGGTGATGAAGAAGATGGTCAATTAGGCGATTTCATTGAAGATAAAAATGCGCTTGTCCCCATTGATGCGGCGGTACAATCAAACTTGCGGGAAACAACGACCCGTATTTTGTCGACATTGACGCCGCGCGAAGAACGCGTTCTGCGCATGCGTTTTGGCATTGGCATGAATACGGATCACACCTTGGAGGAAGTGGGCCAACAGTTCTCAGTCACCCGAGAGCGGATCCGTCAGATTGAAGCCAAAGCCCTGCGAAAACTTAAACACCCAAGTCGTTCACGAAAACTGCGGAGCTTTTTGGAATCTTAATGCTTCTTATGGGGGGGCATTGCGCCGCCCCTAAGAATAATGATCACGGGGGCTTATTTTCTTTCAAACTGAAGAGGATACTGCCGGTTTTCATCTTGTTGAACGAAAGGTTTTTTATATCTATTCCTGTTTCGATAAAAATGTAATTTGACTTGGTCGCAACTTCTTTTAAAATAAAGTGATTGTTGATAGAAAGTGTCGTAGAATGATTCGTATCCTTTTCCTCCTGTCCATATTTTGGGTGCCTTTTTCCAGTTTGGCGAAATCGAAAATGTCTTTACGGGATGCGGCCTATTATTTCCTTTATGTTTCGCAATATGTGTTAGATAACAACGTCGCCAACGTGACGGAAGAACAATTGTTAGAGGGCGCATTAAATGGCATGCTGACCAGTGTGGACCCCCATTCGTATTACCTGTCGCCCTCTCAATTTAAAGATTTTTGTTCCGAAACATCGGGCCATTTTAATGGAATTGGTGTGGAAATCACCTTAGATAAAGGGTTTTTACGGATTATTTCCCCCTTAGAAGATAGTCCTGCTTATAAAGCGGGTTTACGAGCAGGTGACCTGGTTGTTAAGGTGAATGACAACTCGATTTATGGCAAAAGCCTTGTCAAAATTAGGGAGCTGATCCAGGGAACTCCCGGGACCCATGTTCGCTTAACGGTGCGGCGGTCCGGAGAATCGGATCAGGAGTATGCCGTTGAACGGCAAGAAATTAATGTCCAGCCTGTAAAATTCCAGACCCAGGACCAAATTGGCTATATACGCATTACGATGTTTAACGAAAAAACGACAGAAGAAGTCAAAAAAGCGATTCACTTAATCAAAAAAAAGCTTGGAAATTCTTTGCAAAGTATTTTATTTGATTTACGAGATAATGCGGGCGGGCTTCTTTTACAGGGGGTTTCGACCACGGATTTGTTTTTGACCAAAGGCCTGATTGTTCAGGTTAAAAACCAACAAAAAGATAAATTCCACCGGTTTTTTGCAAAAGACGGAGATATCTTAAAAAATATTCCTATCGGGGTCCTTATGAATAGGGGATCGGCATCCGCAGCCGAAATTTTTGCTGGGGCCCTGAAAGATCATGGACGGGCGATTATCTTGGGAACACGGTCTTTTGGGAAGGGGTCAGTCCAAACCTTATTCCCCCTTAAAAATGGCGGAGGCATTACCTTGACCACAGCCTATTATGTGACGGCTTCTGGACGTAAAATTGACGCCAACGGGATCCTTCCCGATGTCGAGATCGAGCAAATGAAAAACCTTGAAAGCCCAAGTGATGATTCGTACATTCGTGAAAAAAATAGGAAGTCGTTTTCCCCAAAGCCTTCTTCCCCCCAAGCAACGGAAGCGGACAGGACGATCGAAGATTACCAACTTCACCAAGCTTTAAATGTTATGCGAGGAATTCAAGCTTTTCGGAAAGCGGTTCCAAAATCCCTTAATCCTAAAGAATAATCGATGAAATCGTTCCTGAAAATCTGCCTTTTGATGGGATTTATTGGGCTTGGGGCCGGGATTCTTTATGCTTTCTGGATAGACCAGCCCCAGGCGTACATTGCCTATGACGTTATTTCACCCAACCCAAAAGATACGTCACATGCACCCAAAACAGCCCCTGTTAAGTTGGCGGTGATTTTTATGCCTTCGGCATCCGAGCATTCTGAAGTCGATGAGGCCTTAAAACAACTCCCCATTCATTATGCGATTTTGCCGAATCAAAAGGTGGCCAATCAGATCCCCCCGGGTTTCTCCATTCGGGCAATTCCCATGGAACCGTTTGGCTATCCCAGCGAAGATCCGGGACCGGATCCGTTAATGACTGGGATCCCGCCAGAAAAAAACTTAGAAAGATTTCATCGCCATGTGCATACGCTCCCGACGTCTTATCTTATTCCTTATATGGGCGAAAGGTTCATGGCGTCGAAACAAGATTTAGACCCCTTTCTTAAGGCTTTGTCGTCTTTGAAATATACATTTCTTTGCCCGCCGGGGGATGCAAAGTTTTTCCATGCCTGTAAGGCTCATAACGTTTCTGCGATACAGGTTGATTTCCAGTTTGTTCTTCCGCACTCTTATAAAGACGTCCGTGCATCTTTGGCGGCCTTAAGTCAGCTATCGCCTGGTTTTTACAGCCTGGTTCTCTCGCCACATAAGGAACATATAGCCGCCCTTAAAGATGGGTTAACCCGCATGAAGACCGTCGAGGTTGTATCGTTCGATCGTTTTTTGGAACGCAACCAACAGAATAAATCAGGGCGCCATGTTTTCAGATCAACGAAATCCTAAAAAGATATTCCGGCAGGGGGTTGGCATTGTTTTGTTCAATAAAAATAAACATATTTTTATTGGCCAAAGGCGCGATTCATCTATAAGCGCTTGGCAGATGCCCCAAGGCGGTATAAAGGCCCATGAAACGCCGTTCCAGGCTGCTGTAAGAGAAACTATGGAGGAAGTCGGAACGGATAAAATAGAACACGTAGGGGAAACAAAACAAAACTATTCTTACACTTTTCCGGCCCATTTTCGGCAAGGCGCGTTCTGGGGCCAAACGCAAAAATGGTTCTTATTTTTTTTTGAAGGAGATGATCAGGACATTCAGATTGAAGCTTCGGAGTCTCCGGAATTCCGGGCCTGGCGCTGGGCCCGTCATGAACAGGTCTTGGCCGGCATTGTTCCTTTTAAAAAAAACGTTTACGTACAGGTACTCAGGGAATTTGTACCAAAAATAAAAGCCTTTTAATTCTAGGATAGTTTTTTTATTGACATAAATAAACAATAAATGTATTTCTACTTTAAATGAAATGTCTTTAAAGAGTGTTTATGAAAAAATATATTGCTTTTGCCTCGTTATTTGTGACTCACCAAGCGATTTCGGTGAATTCCGACATCACGGCCTACAGATTGTCTACTTCCAATTTTTACAAATGCAATGAACGCCATAAAACGTGCCAGGCGAACGAAAAATCTGCTGGAAGAGTATTGCAAGAATATCATGACTCTAAAGATAAAAATGATGTGAATAATCTTTTAAAACTCTCAGAAAGTGCCAAGAAAGGTTTTAAGGGAAAAGAGGCCGGGGAACACACGGCGGAAGAAACGGATGATGAAGTTGCCGCCGCAAAAGAGGCATTGAAAACACTTGAAACATTTTATAAATCTGAAACAGATATTCGTAAAAAAACGCGCATTATGGCAGAAGTTTCAGATGTATACATAAATTACAAAGTTCCCATGACACTGAACGAATCGGTGTCGGAAGGTCTTGAACTTATCGAAAAGGTTCTTGAGGAAAAGCGGAACTTTGCAAGTTTTCCTTACATGCTTGAACACATCACAGATCAGACGGACATAAGTTTAGACATCAGAAATCGCGCATCTTTGCTGAATATACAGTATGTCGAAATGTTTCAAGCCAAAGATGAACAGTTAGTCCCCCTTTTGAAAAGGCGTCAATTCTTAGCTGAAAATTTAGAGATAGGTTCCGTTGATCAAGACGATAGCTATGAAACCCAAAAGAAAATATTGGATATCGTCTTATCAGAGCGTTTCCTCAGGTTTCAAAACCTGATCGCCGCCGCCGAATACATCGAACAATCCCCAAGCGGATCTATTGAGGAGGTTAAAGAATACTATGTTATGGCGCTTGAACGTGCGTTTGACAGAGATGAAAAGATTCATGTACTTCAAAAATTAAATTCATATAAAGACCATTTGGATTTTGGTGATCATAACATCGAATTTTATTGTTATCTTCTGCGATCTATGCTGAGCGACAAGGACGTTCTTGAGTTTGTGAAGGACGATAACACACGCGAAGGTCGTTTCGTAAGGTTTGCATCCGGGGATCCTAACCTCAAGATTTCTGACTTTCCTATAGATGAGGGTATCCTCAATCCCGCCTTTTATTTAGAGAATTTGTATTCTGATGATGACTTGGCCGTAAGATATGAGGAAAAAAAAGCATGCTGTGAACAATATAGTGACGCACTTATGCGCTTTCAAGAGCGAAACCCTGGCTATGATCCCCAATCTTCTGGGCTAATCAGGTTCCGGTTTAAAGAAATAGAAGATTCCAGTTACGACACGGAAATTTCAACTTATCCGAAAGTAAAGAGCAAAATAGAAAAAATGAAAAATGATTTGGATGAGTTGCATAGGCAAATTGAGGAAAATGAGAAAAATGGTTACAATAAATTAGAACGATTGACTTCCGGACTTGAAGAAAAACTTGAAGGCAATACAATTGAAGACATTTTAAAAGAGACCAAAATCGCAACGCTCCCTTTTTTAGCACGAAAGTTTCCTACATATAACAAGATCGTAAAGAATAGCCTTAATAAAAAAGGCTGTAAACGTCTCGGCTTGGTTAAGGCCGAATGGTATGATGGTAATTTTAACCCAATATGGAGGTGAGTCTTCCCTGATTTCTGGATTTTATACCGGATAATGGAATAAAGATTCGTCATGAGATGGATAAGACTCTGCAACACCCCGTTGTACCTTAGGAAAAAGTGAGACATGTGACGCCGTATGAGAAAATCTGAGGTTTTGGGATTCGCGTCACATTATTTTATCAAGCGGATACGGGGGCGTTGTCTTCCAACTTCATTGATAAAGCATGAATGGGATGGGGGATAAGATCCTGAAGCAAGGCGTAGATTTGTTGTTGGCGTTGAATACGGGTTAAGCCCTTGAAGCTTTTGGAAATGACAATCAACTCGAAATGGCTGTCGCCGGTGCCGGGGGATCCCCTGTGACCTTGATGCCGATGCGATACATTTTTGATCTGTATGTCTTCGCAGGGAATGTTGCTTTCGATTCGATGTTTGATGATGTCCTGGACGTTCATTTTTCAATGTCTTCCTTCATTATGGCAATATCCAGCCATTCATTTTCAAGCTGTTCTTTTTTTTGTTTTTTGGATTCCAGGTTGTCCGTCAAAGTTTGATATTTTTCGGGGTTGGAAACAAAGAGGTTGGGATCCTGCAGTTCCTGTTCAATATGGCCTATCGATGTCGTTAACGTTGCAATTTCTTTTGGCAATTGCTGATAACGATAGGCGAATTTATACGAGAGCTTTCCAGAAGCTGGCTTCGACTTTTCCTTGTCAGGTTTTTTTTCCTGGGCCTGGTGAGTGACCGAGTCCGGTGGGGATGATGTGTCAGGTTTTGCTTGGCGGATATAATCTGTGTACCCCCCTGGGTATTCCGTAATCTGACCTTCTTTGAAGGCATAAATGGACGAAACCGTATGATCAAGAAAATCTCGGTCGTGGCTAACAATGAAAACAGTACCGGGGTACGAACTTATTTTTTCCTGCAATAAATCCAAGGTTTCCATGTCCAGATCGTTTGTGGGTTCATCCAAAATAAGAAGATTTGAGTCTTGAGCCAGAACTTTCGCGAGTAACAAACGGGATCTTTCACCACCAGACATAATTTTAATGGGGGTTTTGGCCTGATCCACGCTAAACAGGAAGTCTTTCATATACCCGACGTAATGTTTCGGGGTGCCCTGAACAGTGATAAAATCACCGCCCCCAGCTAAAAAATCCTTGGGCGTGGCATAATCTTTGAGGATCCCTTTATTTTGCTCGAAATAGGCAACATCAAGGTTTGTGCCTTTGTCAATTTTCCCTTGATCCGGATCAAGATGCCCTAAAACCAGTTTTAAAAAGGTGGTTTTCCCAGATCCATTAGGCCCAATCAAGCCAATTTTATCCCCTCGCTGAATGTCGGTTGTAAAATTTTTTATGAGGACTTTTTCATCAAACCTTTTTGAAATCTGATGAAACCGAAATACAGATTTTCCAGAAATAGGTTGCTTTCCCCAGTTGTTTTTTTTGTACGCGGTTTCCTGCAAATAACTTGATTTCTTCTCTCGTAATTGACTAAGCTGGCGCAACCGCCCCTGGTTCCTTTTTCGCCGTGCTGTCACACCATAGATAGACCAATGAACTTCTTCGGCAATCTTGACATTTAAGCGCCGTAATTCTTGTTCTTCTGCATTCATGACCTCTTCCTGCCAGGCGTCAAAATGCTGATAGCCTTTGTTTAAGTAACGCGCTTTTTTGCGGTCAATCCATAAAGTTTGCTTTGAAATATTTTTGAGCAAGGCGCGGTCATGGCTAATAAAGACCAGGGTTGTTTGAGAATTCTGAACCCAGTTTTCCAACCATTGGATTGACTTTAAGTCCAAATGGTTGGTGGGTTCATCCAGAAACAGAATGTCCGGTTCCTGCACTAGGGCACCGGCCAAAGAAAGGCGTCGTCTTTCCCCCCCCGATAGGGCACCAATGATGTTTTTTTGGATTTCCAAAGCCTCTAAATAGAAATCAATCCGATAGTCTTGACTGCCATCGGGGTCGAGTTTGGTTTGAAGATAGCCTTCGGAAGATTGGTTTTCATCAAAAATCTCATCTTGGTCCATATATCCCACTCGAATCCCGGGCTTGTAATAGATACTGCCGGTATCAAGGGGGATAACTTTTGCCAATAGTTTTAAAAAAGTTGACTTTCCAGACCCATTTCGGCCGACAATGCACACCCTATCCCGCGGATAAAGATGAAAGGTGACATCTTCGAATAAAGATGAATTTCCAATGGCGTACGAGACATTTTGTAAAGATATTAAAGGATTTTTTTTCATAGTTCAAAATTCACATTCATTTTTGTAAGGGAACATAAGGTGGGGAAATGACATCATTAGAGAAACCCTATCAAGGCCGAATTTACGGGAACAAAATAGAGATTTTTTTTCTTTTTCATTGTAAACTTCTATGAAATTTCGAAATTAAGATCAATGTTATGGACCCTATTCAGATCACGCCGTCTCTCCTTTCTGCTAATTTCGCATGTCTTGGGGAAGAAGTCAAAGCCATGGCCAACGCTGGGGCCGATGGATTTCATTTGGACATAATGGATGGGCATTATGTCCCCAATATTTCCTTTGGGCCCGGCGTCATACACGCATTAAGGCCCTTAACGAATCTGCCCTTCCATGTTCACTTGATGATAAAACCTGTGGATCACCTTCTTAAGGCGTTTTGTGATGCAGGCGCTGATCGTATTTATATTCATGCGGATGCAGAAATTCATTATCATCGAACCCTACAAACGATTCGTGGCCTCGGAAAACAATCAGGGCTTGTCCTGAACCCCGGACAATCACCGAATATGTTTAAACATGCCTTCGATATGGTCGACTCTATTCTTGTGATGACCGTGAATCCAGGGTTTGGCGGCCAAAAGTTCTTATCGTCTCAATTAGCGGTGGTTGAGGAAGCCAAACAGATGGAAACGGCCATGTCTTTGGGGGTAGATGGAGGAGTGACAGCGGAAACAGCCCCTTTAGCGCGACAGTCCGGCGCCGACATACTTATTGCGGGGACATCGGCTTTTCAAGGAGGTCCAGAAAAATATGTAAAAAATATCCGACAATTGCGGGGTTGCCGTTGAAAAAAATGAAAAATAATGGCACAACTAGTTCACATTCTCTTTTTTTCTTACCGAATGTTAATGAAAAGAACGACAGCACGGCAAAGAAAGTGAATAAAGCTGAAAAATAGCGTCTGAAATTAAAGAAGGTCGTTTCATGTCTACTGATTATAAAAGTACAATTTTTCTTCCCAAAACATCTTTTTCGATGCGGGCAAGCTTGCCTCAAAAAGAACCCATGATCCTAAAAAAATGGAAAGACATGAACCTGGACACGAAAATTCAGGCGTTAAATAAAGATAAGGAGCCCTTTGTTCTTCATGATGGCCCCCCTTATGCCAATGGTCACATTCACGTGGGGCATGCCTTTAATAAAATTTTGAAAGATGTCGTGAATCGCTATCATCACCTTGACGGCAAGCATGTGAATTTTGTCATCGGCTGGGATTGTCATGGTTTGCCGATCGAATGGAAGATAGAGGAAGGATACCGCAAGAAGGGCAAGGAAAAAGATGATATACCATTTTTAGACTTTCGTAAGGAGTGTCGGGAGTATGCCGATACGTGGATCAAGGTCCAGCGTGAAGGTTTCCAGAGACTGGGCCTTCTTGCCAATTGGGAGACCCCCTATATCACAATGTCTTTTGAAGCCGAAGCCAAGGTTGTGGAAGAACTCGGAAAGTTTTTCTTAAATGGCAGCCTGTACAAGGGCGTGCGACCTGTTCAGTGGTCTGTGGTTGAAAAAACGGCATTAGCAGAGGCCGAGGTTGAGTATAAAGATAAAACGTCGTCGGCAATTGATGTGGCTTTTCCTGTGGCCGAAACAAAGATTCAAGAGCTCAAAGATGCAGCGGTGGTTATTTGGACAACCACACCCTGGACTTTGCCGGGAAACCGCGCGATTGCCTATGGAGACGATATTCTCTATTCCCTAGTGGAAATTACAGATAAAACAAATGTCGATCTCAACATATCGTGGGAAAAAGTCTTAATTGCGGAAGACCTTATAGACGCATTTTGTCAACGTACGGGGATTTCCCAGTATGAGATTCAAAAAACCTATAAAGGCCGTGACCTTGAGGGGATGACATGCCACCATCCTTTTGTGGGCCAAGGATATGATTTTTCCGTGCCTTTGATTCCCGGGGATCATGTAACCACAGAGGCGGGGACAGGGCTGGTTCATACGGCGCCGGGGCATGGGCAAGAGGACTTTGTCGTGGGGAACGCCTTTGGCTTAGAAGTGCCCCAAACTGTGGGGCCTGACGGCGTCTTTTATAAACATGTCCCGCTTTTTGGAGGGCAACACGTCTATAAGGTGAACCCTGTTGTCTTGGATAAACTGGCTAAGGCAAAATGTCTTTTAAGCGCCCATGATATGGTCCATAGTTACCCTCATTCTTGGCGTTCGAAGGCCCCCCTTATTTTCCGCACGACCCCTCAGTGGTTTATTTCGATGGAAAAAAATCACCTTCGGGATAAAGCTTTGCAAGGAATTGAAGACACACAGTGGTATCCTCAACAAGCTCGTCAACGTATTACGTCCATGGTTCGGGATCGCCCCGATTGGTGTGTGTCACGACAACGGGCTTGGGGGACGCCTATACCTATCTTTATCCATAAAGAAACGGGCACCCCCCTTCGTGACGGAAAAGTCTGGGGCCGTGTTGTGGAAAAGATCCGAAAAGACGGCGGCGATGCCTGGTTTCAATACGACAATGCGACCTTTTTAGCCCCTGATTACAACCCCGATGACTATGAAAAGGTTACTGATATCCTGGATGTCTGGTTTGACTCGGGGTGTACCCATGCGTTTGTTTTAGAGGATCGCAACGATCAAACTTGGCCCGCTGACCTTTACCTTGAAGGGTCCGATCAACATCGGGGGTGGTTCCAGTCCTCGTTACTGGAAGCTTGCGGTACCCGGGGCAGTCCGCCCTATAAATCGGTTTTGACGCATGGATTTGTCATGGGGGAAGATGGTCGAAAAATGTCAAAATCGGCTGGGGATGCTTTGGCGCCCCATGTGATCTCTGAACAGATGGGAATCGAAATTTTACGCCTTTGGGTTGTGGGGTCCGATTACACAGAAGATGTGAATTTAAGTCCCGGGATTTTGAAGTATTACCAGGACATCTATCGTCGTTATCGGAATACCTTACGTTACCTTTTAGGAGGACTTCGTCAGTATTCCGTAGACGAAAGGGTTGATTATGATCAACTGCCTGAACTGGAGAAATGGGTTTTGCATCGTTTGCAAGACTTAGATCGCCAACGGAAAGAAGCCTTCAAAAATTATCGTTTTCAAAGCTTCTTTCATGAATTGCATACGTTTTGTTCAACAGATTTGTCCGCGTTTTATTTTGATATTCGTAAAGATAGTCTTTATTGTGATGCCCCAGAGGATCTCAAACGTCGTAGCTTGCGAACAGTTTTCTCACATGTCTTTGATTGCTTGACGACGTGGTTGGCGCCTGTTTTGTGCTTTACAACTGAAGAAGCGTTTTGGGCTCATAAGGGCGAGGATGATAGCATCCACTTGCAAATATTTCCTGAGCTTCCGAAGATGTGGTATCAGGAAGGTCTTGCTGAAAAATACCAGAAGATCCGTAAACTTCGCGGCGGTCTTACGTATATTCTTGAACGAATGCGGGAAAAAGCGATTATCGGTTCCAGTCTGCAGGCAAAGCTCAATATTTATGACCCTGAGAATCGTTTTGATCGTCAGATTAACTGGGCTGAGTTGTCCATTGCCTCTGAGGTTGTATTTATCAATCATGCCCCTACCGAGGATGTCTATCCTCATGGGATTGTCGATATGCCGAATATTGTCATTCAAGGACAGATTGCCCAAGGTGAAAAATGTGGGCGGTGCTGGCGTGTCCTGCCCGAAGTGGGGCAGCTAGAATCTCCTGATTTATGCCAGCGTTGTGATTTTGTGGTAAAAACTTTACAAATGGAGAAGGTTGTATGGTAAAAAAAGGGCCATTTTTTTTTGGGTTTGTGCTCATGCTGAAGGTGTTTTTTTTGGATGTGGTTACCAAGTTGTTTGTGGCTGTGCAACTTTCGGAGGAAAGTTTTGTAAAGGTCACATCGTTTTTGAATTTTGATATTGTGGGCAATGAGGGGATTAGTTTTGGTTTGTTACAGGGAGTTGGTGGACACAGTCTATTTATAGGGGGTATCCTCGTATTTTTGGGGTTTTTATTTTTCCAACTGTGGCGGACAAAATCATACCTATTAGGTGTGAGTCTTGGATGTATTCTTGGGGGGGCTTTGGGAAACCTGCTTGACCGTATTCGTTTTGGCGCAGTTGTTGATTTTATTGATGTCCATTTTTGGGGATGGCATTGGTGGACTTTTAACATTGCAGATGTTGCCATTACAATAGGGGTCCTTCTTTATATTTTAGATGAATTTATTAAAAAGAAAGAGGTTTAAAACCATGAGAATTGTTTTTAAGATCGTATTGATTGCAGGCGTGGTTCATGTATCTGGGTGTCAGCAAATGAAACAATCCTTAGGTCTGGAACGCAAAAGTCCGGATGAATTCGCGGTATATGAACATGCCCCGTTGGTTGTTCCCCCTTCCCTTAACGAACTACCGGAGCCCGAAGTTGGAAGCCAGAGAGATCAAGAAGTTTCCCCGAAAGAAGAAGCCCGGAAAGCGTTAATAGGTGCTTCGAGGAAAGGTAAGAAACCCCAGGCGATTTCGAAGGGTGAAAACTCTTTTTTGCAGAAGGCCATAGGAAGTCAGGAAAAACTCGCTGGGCATGACAAAAGTCTTAAGAAAAAATCCTAGGGATCAAATCGCCCAAAAATAAATAATGAAAAGGGAAAACAGCCAAGGGCGAACGATCGCCCCTTATTCACGATGAAAGAAGTTCAATCAGGACAGTTCTGAAGTCAAAGCCGATAGAGGCGGGCTGTGCCGACGAAAAAATAACCGAATAATGATGCAGCAAAAGGTTGACGGTTGCGTTAGAAATCAGTAAATTAAAATTCTTGGAGGGGTGGCCGAGTGGTCGAAGGCGCACGCCTGGAAAGTGTGTATACGGGCAACCGTATCGTGGGTTCGAATCCCACTCCCTCCGCCAAAACAAACATCACACCAAATTTGATCCCCACCCCAAAACCATTGCGAAAAAAACCTTCCGGTGCCGAAAGGCAGGAACGGGTTGATCCGTAGTGTTTCCTTTACGTTGCAGTTATGTCCCCTGTTCAGCGAATGAATCAAGGTCGGAGTCGGCTGAGTTTACAAAACAAGCATCTTTAAAAGATACGAAGGGTGGGGAGTAGCTATCCCCCCTCTTTAATTCATGGGGTAAATGCAAATCAATAGGCCAAAGGTCAAAAGGTGGAAGGCGATAGCCCGCGACGGAAAAGGAGTAAGATGGCGCCAAAGGCGCCTGGGGGCTAGGTTTATAAGGGTGAGGAGAAAAAGAAAGTTTAAAATTTTAAAAATATTAATCTTTCGCAGTTGACAGGTGTGATGAGTGGGTTTATAAAGGTGAGGTAGCCGGGC
>SL_7KL_010_BRINEDRAFT_10000501_pt1 | contig 18586 bp, 18 predicted proteins | sample SodLak_010_BRINE_FD_10663 | JGI IMG/M metagenome (IMG submission 10663)
CAACTCGCCGGCACCCCGCTCTGGGTGCATGGCGATAGCCTGTCATTGATGCTGGCGCTGGATTGTCTGCTCCGGCAACTGCACGAACACACCGGCGCTGAGCTGTTCGAGATGGAATCGCTGCTCGGCGATCGCCGCGTCTACCTGGACATCAGCTGGGCCGGCAAGCCGTTATCCAGCGATATCCTGAACCGATGGTTCGAACTGCCCTGCGGCTACGGCGAACCGGGTGGCCAGAGTCTGGGCGATACCCTGGAGCGGCATGGTTGCGAACCCTGGAGTCAGGCTTCGGACCGGGAAGGCCATGCCTCGCTACGTCTCCCGTTGATGGATTCGCGCCGACCCCAGTTCATGGATGAGGAGAGGCTTCCCGCGCGGCCGGAGTTCTATGACTTCGGCCTGATGCAGGATTTCCGCGCGCGGGATGCGCTTTCCGACAAACGGCTGTCGGATCTCAGCTTCGTGGTATTCGATTGCGAGATGACCGGACTCAACCCGGAGCAGGGTGATGAGATCATTGCCATTGCCGGCGTTCGCGTGGTCAACGGTCGTGTGCTCACCGGCGAGACCTTCGATCGGCTGATCAATCCCGGGCGGCCAATCCCGGCTGGATCGATTCGCTTTCACGGCATTACCGATCAGGACGTGGCCGATAAGCCGGCAATTGCTGAGGTGCTGCCGGAGTTCCACACCTTCGCCGGTGACGCGGTGCTGGTGGCGCACAATGCCGCCTTCGACATGAAGTTCATCACGCTCAAGCAGCGTCAGGCGGGCGTCAGCTTCGACAATCCGGTGCTGGACACCCTGCTGTTGTCGGCCCTGCTCGAGGGTGAGGAAGAGAGTCATTCGCTGGATGCCTTGTGTGATCGCTACGGCATCACGATCAGTGGCAGACATACAGCCCTCGGCGACGCGATGGCTACCGCTCGCCTGCTGGTGCGTTTCATCGAACGCCTGCAGATGCAGGGCAAGACCACGTTGGGCCAGGTGATGCGGGATTCGCACATGGAGGCGGAGCTGCGGCATAGATCAGCGGTGTTCGGCGCCGGAGATGTCGGTCGAGCGGGTGGCTGAGTGGAGTCGATCCCCTTTGAAAGGTTACGTTTGGTTACGTTTTGCTACCTTTGGTAGCAGGGTGGTAGCGTCGAAGTGACATAATTGACTGATTCACGGGGCGCGGGGGTTGGCACGCCAACTGCAACCCTTGCTTGTATTCGGGGGAGAGCACAGCTCGATCATGAGCGACGATAACGATAACCGGAAACCCCGGGCGGACGCGGAAGACGACACGGTTCAGGCGTTCTTGCGCCAGTACGCACCGTTCGACGAGATGAGCGAAGAGCACCTCGCGTATCTGACGGAGCGGTTGCAAGAGCGGCGATACGGGGTCGGCGACCAGGTCGGTCCGCAGGATGGCAAGCCGGCACAGAGTCTGTGCATCATCCGCAGTGGGCGCGTTACCGGCGCCCGCGTTGAAGAAGGGCGGCGTCTGGTCGCGGATTCAGAGATGTTTGCCGGGGAGTGCTTTCCGGTAGGCGAGTTGCTCAGCGGCAGAAGTCTGCGGCGGGCTTTTGAGGCGGTGGAGCAGACCGTCTGTCTGGAACTTCCGCGGAAAGATTTTCAGCATTTGCTGCGGGATTCAGATCCGTTTCATGCGTTTTGCACGCGGCGCCTTTCGCATACGCTGGACCGTCTGCTGGAGGAGGCGGACAAGGCCGGGCTGAAAGGTCTGGGTGGTGGCGATACCTCGCTGGATATCCAACTCGGCGAGCGCTTGCGGCGAGAGCCTGTGAGCTGCGCGCCAGACAGCAGCATTCGTGACGCGCTGCAGGCCATGGCCGACGCGCATGTCGGCAGTATGGTGGTTGTCGATCAGGCAGGATCGCCGGTCGGGGTTTTCACGCTGAATGATTTGCTGCGACGTGTGGCGCTGCCGGAGACCAGGCTGGATCAGGCAATCCGCACGGTGATGTCGACGAAGCCGGTCACGCTGCGGTCGACGGCCTTCGCTTTCGAGGCGGCAATGGTGATGGCGCAGAACCGGATCCACCATGTCTGCGTGGTGGACGAGGGGCGGCTCAGGGGCGTGATCTCCGAACGGGATCTGTTTTCCTTGCAGCGGGTCGGTCTGGTCACGCTTACCCGCACCATCAAGCGGGCGGGAACCGTCGACGCGCTGGTGCCGTTGCAGGCGGATATCCATGCCCTGGTCGGGCAGATGATTGACCAGGGCATCAAGGTCAGCCAGATCATGCAGATGATCACGCTCCTGAACGACCATATCTGTGAGCGTGTCATTGAGCTCTGTCTGCAGGACAACGACGATGATCTGGCGGATGTGAACTTTTGCTGGTTGGCGTTTGGCAGCGAAGGTCGGCGCGAGCAGACGCTGAAGACGGACCAGGACAACGGCATCCTGTTCGATGTGCCGGAAGGTGGCAGCGCCGATCAGATCCGGCATCGGCTGCTGCCGATGGCTGATCGGATCAACCAGGCGCTGGACCGTTGCGGTTATCCGCTGTGTACCGGCAACATCATGGCGGGCAACCCGGAATGCTGCCTGTCACGCGAGGAGTGGGAGCAGCGATTCCGGCGCTGGATTGAGCAGGGTACGCCGGAACATCTGCTCAAAGCGGCTATTTTCTTCGACTTCCGGGTGATTTATGGCCCGGACGAGGATGCCGAGGCGATGCGCCGGACGCTATTCGAATACACGCGGCGCAACAGCAGATTCAGACAACAGATGGCGGCGAACGCGCTGAAAAATCGACCGCCACTCGGCATCATCCGTGACTTCGTCACACGGAGCCACGGTGAGCAGCGCAACGTCATTGATCTGAAAATCAACGGGGTGACTCCATTTGTCGACGCAGCGCGGATTTTCTCGCTGGCCCACGGTCTGCCCGCGACCAATACTGTGGACAGGCTGCGACAGGGCGCCGAAGCGGGCGCGCTCTCGGACGGCGACGTGGAGGCCTGGGTGATTGCTTATCATTACATTCAGGTCCTGCGCACACGGCAGCATCAGAAACAGGGTTTGGCCGGTGAGGAGTTGACCAATCATGTGGCACCGAACCAACTGAATGAGCTTGATAGGAAAATTCTCAAGGAGGCATTTCGGGAGGCAAGAAAACTGCAATCAAAACTGACATCGGACTATCAATTGTAGTGGTTGGACTGATGATAATTACAGCAAACGGACTTGCAATAATCCTTTCGTCCTAGGAAAGAGGAGTGTCAATAAATGTCTGATTCCGGAAATCAGCCGACAAAGGACAGAGGCGAATACTGGCAGAAGAACTTGAAGATCATTGCCGGTTGCCTTTTTGTTTGGGCCTTCGTAGGTCTTGGTCTGGGTATCGTCTTCGCCGATTTTCTGAATAACTTCAGTATCGGCGGTTATCCCCTTGGATTCTGGTTCGCGCAACAAGGCTCGATCTATACCTTTCTGGTGATCATTTTTTATTACGCCTGGCGCATGAACAAGCTGGACCAGGAATACGACGTCTACGAACACTGAGGTGAGCGACAATGGAAGGTTCTCAACAAATAATTAACCTGCTTGTTGTCGGGGTCACGTTTGCGCTCTACATCGGTATCGCAATCTGGGCCCGCACCAGCAGCACCAGCGAGTTCTACGTTGCCGGCAAGGGGATCAACCCGGTCGCCAACGGTATGGCCACGGCGGCCGACTGGATGTCAGCGGCAAGCTTCATCTCCATGGCCGGTCTTATCGCGTTCCTCGGCTTCACCGGGGGTGCGTATCTGATGGGGTGGACCGGCGGTTACGTGCTGATGGCACTGCTGCTTGCTCCGTATCTGCGCAAGTTCGGCAAGTTCACGGTGCCCGAGTTCATCGGCGACCGGTTCTACTCGACCACCGCGCGCGTGGTGGCGGTCATCTGTCTGTTGGTCATTTCCATCACCTACGTTATCGGGCAGATGCGTGGTGTCGGTATCGCCTTCGCCAACATCCTCGAAGTGCCCCTGACCGTGGGTCTGATCTCCGGCATGTTCGTGGTGTTCCTGTACGCGGTGTTTGGCGGCATGAAGGGTATTACCTACACCCAGATCGCCCAGTACTGCGTCATGATCTTCGCGTATACGGTGCCGGCGGTGTTCATCAGCCTGATCATCACCGGTGTGCCGATCCCGCAGATCGGTCTTGGCAGCACCATGACGGGTTCCGAAACCCATCTGCTGACGGCGCTGGACCAGACGCTGGTGGATCTCGGCTTCACCCAGTACACCGCCACAGAGGGCGGCATGAGCATGCTCAACATGTTCCTGCTGACCGTTTCGCTGATGATCGGTACGGCGGGTCTTCCGCACGTTATCGTGCGTTTCTTCACCGTGCCGAGAATCCGTGATGCGCGGAAATCCGCCGGCTGGGCCTTGTTCTTCATCGCCATTCTCTACACCACTGCTCCGGCCGTGGGTGCGATGGCGACCTGGAACCTGCTTGACACCATGATCCTGGACCGCCAGGCGATCGGTGAAGAGGAGTCCCACCTGCGCTACGCCGATCAGCCTGCCTGGATGGAGCGCTGGGGCGAGACCGGTCTGCTGGCTTTCGAGGACAAGAACGAGGACGGCCGGATCCAGTACTACAACGCGGCCAACGAAGAGTTTGCCGCGATGGCTGAGGAGGAATACGGCTGGGAAGGCTCCGAGTTGACCCGGCTGGACCGCGACATCATCGTTCTGGCCAACCCGGAAATTGCCGGGCTACCCACCTGGATCATCGCCCTGGTGGCGGCCGGCGGCATTGCAGCGGCACTGTCTACAGCGGCAGGTCTGCTGCTGGCGATATCGTCGTCGATTTCCCATGACTTGCTGAAAGGGGTGTTCAAGCCGGACATCACCGAGAAGGGGGAAATGCTGGCGGCGCGTCTCAGTATGGCGGGTGCCATTCTGCTGGCCGGTTACCTGGGCTTGAATCCACCAGGGTTCGCGGCCGAGGTGGTGGCGTTGGCCTTTGGTCTGGCGGCAGCCAGTCTGTTCCCGACCCTGATGATGGGTATCTTCTACAAGAAGATGAACCGGGAAGGTGCCATCGCCGGCATGCTGGCCGGTCTGGTGGTGACACTGGCCTANATCTTCACCTACAAGGGCTTCCTGTTCTTCCCGCANCTCGCGCTGCTGCCGGATAATGCCGATTACTGGTTGTTCGGCATCAACCCGGGCAGCTTCGGGGTGATCGGGGCNATTGCGAACGTGGTCGTGTCCTTCGTGGTGGCCAAGGTGACGGCACCGCCGCCGGCACACATCCAGGCGCTGGTGGAAAGCGTCCGCGTGCCGCGGGCCGACTGACCGCCTTGCCCGCTCGGTAGCCGCGATCCGGCGGCTACCGGTCTGGAGTGAATCAGAAGCCCGCCATCCGGCGGGCTTTTTTGTGTCCGCGTTTGCCAGTTGAGGCGAGTCCTGCGATACCGTGAAGAGAGCCTGGAGCGGAGCGTGCAGCGATGACAGCGGACTGGAAGCAACAGCGGGCGGGACTGCGGCAGCGCTTGCAGGATGCCAGCGGCATACCCGCGCTGGCCGCGGTTGCCGGAGAGTTCCCGGCGTTTCAGGCGAGCATGCAGTTGCAGGCCGTCGATGCGGTGGAACAGGCACGGCAGACGACGGGGCTGATGGACCGGCTCACCCGGAGGATCATTCACCATGTGGTGGCTGGCCGCGACCGCCCTGCACCTGGCGCCTGGGCGTGGCTGGCCTGTGGCTCCCAGGGGCGTGGCGAGCAGACGGTCCACACTGATCAGGACAACGCACTGGTTTACGCTGACGGCTTGGCGGCTGCGGCCGATGAATGGTTTGCCGAAACTGCCAGGCAGATCAGCAAAGGCCTCGACGCTTGCGGCCTGGCGTATTGTCCCGGAGGGGTAGGGCCTGCCAACCAGGAGTGGCGGCGGCCGGTCAGTAGCTGGCGGCGCGCGATGCTGAATGTGATCCGCTATCCGGAAAACCGTGCCGTCATGCTGGCCACCCATTATCTGGACTTGCGGGTAATCGATGGCCCAGCCGAGTTATTCGATCCCCTTCGCAACGAAACGCTGACTGTTGCCAGCGACAACAGACGGTTCATGGCTCGTCTGCGGCACGGGGCAACTCGACCTGCACCGCCGCTCAACGTGTTCGGGCGACTGCGGACGGCCTGGTTCGGCAAGAATGCCGGACGGCTGGATCTGAAGCAGGGCGGTATTCTGCCGTTGGTGCAACTGGCGCGTTGTTATGCGGTCCGGGGCGGTTTGCCGGCGCTGCATACGCTGGATCGCCTGCAGCAGGCGCGGGCCGCCGGATTGCTGAGTGAAGCAGGGGCGGACGGGTTGCGCCAGGCTTATACCAGCCTGACGAGAATCCGCGCGCGCCTGCATGCCGAGTCCATTCAGGACGGGAAGTCCCTGCACAATCAACTGCCAATCAGCCGCATGACGTCGGCGGAGCAGTCCGATTTGCGTTGTGCCTTTCGCAGCATTGCCACGATGCAGCAGGCACTGCGCCAGGCCGTGCTTGGCGAAGGACTGTGATGGCTCAGCTTTCCTTGCGCACCGTCAGCGTGACCTCTCCGGAACGCAGATGCCGGCCGTCCATCGGGATGCGAATGACTTCATCGGTGTAGCGTCGCCCCTGTCGCGGCGCATCGCTCTCCAGGCTGCCCCAGCCCGCGCGAATCAACCGACCTTCGCCGCCATCCTGGTCTCGAATGCCGATGGTCAATGAATCCGAGAACAGGTGTTCGCCCGAGAAATGGCGATCGCGCACCACGCGCCGTTCCCGCACGAACACCGGCAGGATGCGCAGCCGCACCTGGAAGAACGAATATTTCTCGCGAGCCTGCGGCCGGAATCCGCGCATCAGGAACACGCGGAACAGGGTCTCGCGGCCGTTCTCCAGCGCGCTCGGCGTGGACCGGATCGCCGAACCATCCTCCTCGCGTTGATCGGTCATGGTCACCTCTTCACCGCGGATTACCACCTGGGTCTCGATCAGCAGGTGACGCAGCTCCCCGTTGTCCCGGAGTGCATCGTCCAGTAACAGGTTCTCGACCGCGATCTCGACGCTGGTATCGCCGAACAGGAAGCGTTGCAGATTCTGATAGGCCTCGTCGGAATTGACCATGCCCAGCGGGCCGCTGTGCGCGCGGAAGACGAAGGCGCGGCTGCTGTTGCGGACGTAGGCATGCTCCATCTTCACCAGACCATCGCTGCGCGGGCCAACCGCGAGCCGTGCCATGTTGTAGTCCTGGTGATTTGTGCCGATAAGTGAGAACACCTTCGCAGGCGGGAAATGGCTGATCTCATGCAGCCTGTCGTCTCTCCAGTCGTCGGGCAGGCGCAGGTACTCCCGCATCCGGCGGGGGCCGAAAGTGTCGGCATCGTTGATGCCGAACAGGTCGCGCAGTGTGGTGGCGAAACCCAGGCCGGTCCGGAAATGAATGCCACCATGCGGCGTGCCATAAGTGAACAGGCGATCGACCCGTTCTTCGGCCCGATTCCTGAGGGTGCGCTGGATCAGGCTGCGGCAGACCAGGCCGCCCATGGAGTGGGCGACCAGATGCACGCGCGGTGCGCCGCTGCGCCGTATCACGTATTCGATCAAACGGCCCAGGTCGACGGCCAGTTCTTCGATGGGATCGCGGCGGCCATCGCCGATCTCGCGGGAGGTCTGGTCGTAATAGCGGTAGATCCAGATCGACCTGCGTGGCACATCACCGTCCGGCTCTCCGCGCAGGATATCCACTTCACCGTCACGGACACGGGCAAAATAGTCGGTATAGCCATGGTCACGGATCAGGCGGACCAGCGGGCTCTCGAAGATCCGGAACTCCGGGTCGCCATCGGCGCCGGTCCGGATCTTGGTACTGCCCAGGTTGAAGCCGTAGTAGGGCAGATCGACGGTGGACTCCACCAGCCCCTGGTTACCGGCATAGCCCCGCACATAGATAATCGGCAGGTAACGGTCTTCCATCTCCGAGGTCCCCCAGTGCCATCGCGTTTCAGGAAAATAACTGCTCGACCGGCGTGTTGCCGTCGAGCAGGTCGAATTCTGCCTGGTTCAGCTCCGGACGCAGCAGCACTTCCCGCAGCGCCAGCGCCACATTGGCCCGCGAGACGGTAATGTGGGAAACCGAGGTGGGATCCGTGGTCAGACGGCCGCTGGCAGCTTCATTGGTCAGTTTGCCGGGTTTCAGGATCAGATGGGGCGTGCGCGCCAGGCGCAGGAGCCGATCTGCGGCATATTTCGCAGCGGCGTAAGGTCGCAGTGCCTCGGGCGCCTGCATCGGTTCCTCGGCGCGCAGCGCGCTGACCATGATGAAACGGCGCATGCCCATGGCGTCTGCCAGGTCCATGGCGCGGATGGCGCCCAGCAGATCGATCAGCAAGGTCTTGTCGGCACCTGTGCCCGGTCCGGAGCCGGCGGTGAACAGGATCTCGGTGCAGCCTTCCGCCGCCTGCCGGAAATCACCCTCCAGGTCGGCAATTACCGACTCGATGCCCCGGTCGCTGAACCATGGTGCCTGCTCCGCCCGGCGCAGCATGGCACGAATCGGCAGCCCGTCCTCGGCTGCCAGGGCGCAGAGCTGTTGGCCGATCTGGCCATTGGCGCCGATGACCAGTGTTTTCATCGTCATGGTTCCCATGTTTTGCGTGATGTGACCGAGTAGGCAAGAATCCCGAGCATGAAAAAGCAAGCCGGTAAACGCAAGCTGCTGCCGCGTATCCTGCGGCGGATGGCCTTGTTGGTGGGTGGAGTGCTGCTTGCGTTGGTGGCGATCAGCGTGCTGCTGGTGTTGCTGTTTCGCGTCGTCAACCCGCCGACCACCGCCTTCATGCTGCAGCACTCCTGGCATGCCTGGGGGAACGAGGAACTGGGGCCACCCCGCCGGGAGTGGGTCGCCTGGGACAATATCTCTCCGCAGATGCGCCTTGCCGTCGTTGCAGCCGAGGATCAACTTTTTCCCCGTCACCGTGGCTTCGATTTCGACTCGATATCGGCCGCGATTGCCGATTACCGCGACGGCAAGCGGCTGCGCGGGGCCAGTACCATCAGTCAGCAGGTGGCGAAGAACGTGTTCCTGTCACCGCGCCGGAGCCTGATGCGGAAGGGTGTCGAGGCCTGGTTCACGGTCCTGATCGAGCAGTTCTGGGGCAAGCAGCGGATTCTCGAGGTGTACCTCAACGTGGCGCGATTCGGTCCCGAGGTCTACGGTGTCGAGGCCGCGAGCCAGCGGTATTTCAGCAAGCCGGCAGCCCAGTTACAGCCCGCGGAAGCCGCCCTGCTGGCGGCGGTCCTGCCAAACCCGACCCGATTTCGCGTCGACGCGCCCTCGGATCACGTACGTTCGCGCCAGATCTGGATCCAGCGCCAGATGCAATCCCTCGGTGGGCCGGCGTACCTAAGGGAACTCTGACCCATTCACGCGTCTGCGTTGGAGTCCGCATTTTTTCCGAGGCAAGGCGCGCTACGCAGCGCCGCAGTCATTCTGCGGTCAAGCAGCGCACGTTTTAGGTTAAACGTTTTACGTTTTATGTCAATGACTTAAAACCTTAAACGTAACACTTAAAACTTGAAACGGGATGTCAATCCCATTCCTGCGGGACCATCTGGATCTCCGAGGTGTCGTAACCCTGCTCATCCAGGAAGGCGATGATCTCCTGCAGATCCTCGTCCGCCATCTCCGGCTCCCGCGCCATGATCCAGACATAGTCGCGTTTGCTGCGGCCGATTACGGTCTGCGTGTAGTCCTCGTCCAGCCAGATCACCAGGAATTCGGCCTTGATCGGCCAGATGAACTGCATGCCCCATTCGGCGTTGTTCTCGCTGCGGACAAAGCCGGTGGGGTTGTAGCGTTTCTCGTCGCCGTCGAAACTTCCCTTGCGGAAAGTGAACACGGTATCGATGGTGCCGTCGTTGTTCAGGCTGTAACGCTCCACGGCGTTGTGCGCATCGCGTTCCAGGAAGGTGGGGATGTTGGCGATCACGTACCAGTCACCCATGTAACGCTCGAGGTCGACGTGATCCACGGTCTGGATTGGCGGTGTGGACTGACAGCCGGCAAGCAGGCCGGCCGTGATCAACGACAGCAGAAACAGGGAACGGCGCATGTTTGATCCTCCGGATTGACTGCTTCACTGACATGCTGAGGCGAGCGATGTTCAGCTGCCGCCGGTCAGCAGAAGCAAGCCGAGCATCAGCAACAGGCCGACGACGGCTATGGCGACAAGGGTTTCCGGCAGATCCTGGTCCAGCACCCCGAGCAGTCTCTTTCGCCCGTGATCTGTCCGACCTCTGCTGCCCGCCAGCAGCGCACTGACGGGATTATCGATACGCCGTGCCATGAGCCGCCTGCCTGTTGCATGCCATTGCAGGAGCAGTCGCTCCAGCGGTGCCACGATATCGCCTTCGGCGATGGTATACCGCAGACGCCAGCCGCCGAGGGCCGCAATCATGCCCGCGAGCAAAAGCGGCCAGCTTGCATCGAACAGGGTCCCGGCGGCCAGCGCATAGCCACGAACTTCATTGTCAGCCAGCCACCAGGGCAAGCCGAGGGCAAAAACTGCCAGGATGACCCAGGCTATTGTCGTCGTCGCCTGCGGTGGTTGCTGGTCCGTCCTGGTGCGCCGCAGGCATTGCAGTGCACGCAGCAGCAGCAGACTGGTGGTCACCGAACTCAGCGTGATAAGCAGGGGCAGCGGTTCGATCACCGTTGATTTCAATGCCGCTTTTGCCACCAGGCCGCCACTCAGCGGCAACCCGGCAATGGTCAGCATTACCAGCACGGCCAGGCCCTGGCGCCACCGGCCGCCCGACCAGTGGTCGATGGCGAGGAACAATGCACCCTTGGCCAGAGCGTGATGGCCTGCAAATAGCGCTATCACCGGCAGGGTCGTCTCCGGATCAAGCCGACCACCCAGTAGCAGGGCCACCGGCACGGTCAGCAATCCCATCTGGCTGATCGTGGAATAGGCGAGCACCGTTTTCGGGCGTCGTTGCAGGCAGCCCGCCAGGGCAGCGAGAAAGGCCCCGGCCAGACCAAGTACGAGCAGGGTGTCTGTCGCCAGTTGCAGGCCGTCGCTGCCGGCGGGCAGAAAGCGCAGCCAGCCAATCAGGCCACCCTTGACCAGCAGGCCGGAGAGCACGGCACTGGCCGGCGCCGGCGCTGCCGGATGCGCCAGAGGCAGCCAGACATGCAGCGGAATCACGCCCATCTTCACGGCGAACCCAGCCAGTAACAGGCCGCCCGTCAGGGCCGGCCTGTCAAGTGCGTCGAAGACCGCCGGAATATCGGCCACCGCCGGATTGCCGGCCTCGGCGGCGAGCAGAAAGATGCCGGCGAGCAGCAGGCTTTCGCCGCCGATTGACAGGATGAGGTAGATGCGGCCGGCGCGCCAGGCCTCGGCACTGGCCTTGTGCACCACCAGACCGTAGGCGGCGAAGGTCATCACCGCGAAGCAGAGGTAGAACGAGGCCAGGTCCTGGCTCAGCAGCATGCCCAGATTGCCAGTCAGCGTGAACAGCCAGCACATGCCGAAGCGGCGACCGTCGCGGCCGTCGAACAACTCGCCCGCCGCCAGCGTCGCAGCCGACCAGAGCAGTGCCGCGCAGAACAGCAGGACACGACCGACTTCGTCCAGGGCCAGCGTCGTGCCCAGCAGCAGCCAGTGCAGGTGCAAGGCCGGGGGCTCGAGCAACACCACCGCCAGCCCCAGAACGCCGGTTGCCACCACGCCGATGGCAGCACCCCTGCGACCAAGCAGGCCGGCCAGGGCGCCGACGCCGAGCAGCATCGGCACTGCAGGCAGCAGCATCAGTAGCAGGTTCATGGGCTGTACTCCCGTTCTACCAGCAGCTCGACCCAGGCCAGCGGGCTCCAGTCGAAGCCGGCAAACAGGCCGACGGCCAGCGCCGCGAGACCGGCGAACAGGGTGGGGCCCAGCAGGCCCATGGGCGCCTCGGCGAGGCCGTCATCCGCCTCGGGCGGCGGCTTGAACCAGGCGCGGTGCAGGATAGGCAGAAAATAGATGGCATTCAGCAGGGTGCTGAGCAGCAGGACGCCGACGACCCAGAGTTGTCCGCCGGCCACTGCGCCCAGGCCCAGGTACCATTTGCTGACGAAGCCGGCCAGCGGTGGCAGGCCGATCATTCCCAGTGCGCCCAGGGTAAACATGGCCGTGGTCCAGGGCATGCGGCGACCAATGCCATCCAGTTCATCGATGGCGTGAATGCCGTGGGTTTCGGCGTAGCAGCCGGCGCAGAAGAACAGCGTGATCTTCATCAGTCCCTGATGCACCAGATGCACCAGCCCGCCGATGCTGGCCAGCGGATTGGCCAATGCCACGCCGAGCACGATGTAGGACACCTGACTGACCGTGGAATAAGCCAGGCGGCGTTTGAGATCGGTCTGCCAGATCGCGCGCAGCGAGCCGTAGATGATGGTGATGGAGGCGACGACCGCCAGCATTTCGGCGAAGCCCAACGACTGGGTCAACTCGATGCCGAACACATCGTAGACCACTCGTACGATGCCGAAGGCACCCGCCTTGACCACGGCAACGGCATGCAGCAGGGCGCTGACAGGGGCTGGTGCGACCATTGCCGTAGGCAGCCAGCCGTGGACCGGGGCAAGTGCCGCCTTGACCCCCATGCCGGTGATCAGCAGCGCGAAAATCACGGCCAGCGCCTGCGGATTGCTGCCGCCATAGTCAGCCAGTGTGCCGCCGGCGACGAACTCCTGAGGTCCGGCCAGGCTGTGCAGCAGGACGATGCCCAGCAGCAGCACGGCGCTGCCGCCGAGGGTATAGCAGAGATAGCTGCGGCCGGCCTGGATTGCCTTGCTCGTCCCCCGGTGCACCACCAGCGGCCAGGTGGCCAGGGTCAGCATTTCGTAGAACACGAAGAAGGTGAACAGGTTGCCGGCAGTGGCGATGCCCATGGTGGCCGCCACGCACAGACTGAAGAAACCGAAGAAGCGCGCCCGATTGGGCGAGTCCTCCAGGTAGGCGATGGCGTAGATCGTCGTCGCAAGCCAGAGGATGGCGGACAGGCTGATGAAAAGCATGCTGAGTGCATCCGCATGCAGGATCAGCTCGATACCGGGCACAAGGGGCAACCGGACGATGAATTCATGCCCTGCGCGCACACCCAGCAGCATGACGCCCACCAGCACCAGCTTGAGCAGTGCGGCCGCCAGGTTGATGCCGATGCGCAGCCGGGGATGACCTTCCCCCAGGGCAAAGATGATGGCCGCCGCCAGAAGTGAGCTGAGCAGCACCCAGAGAGGCATGGCCTGATAGGCGGTGCTCACGACGTGCCTCCGGGCATCTCCCCGAGCAGGTCCAGCAGGGGTGCGGAGATCAGCCCCAGAGCGAGGGCCAGCAGCGCAAGCGCGGTTGCCGTCCATGCCATCAGTGGCCCCGGTACCGGTCCATGGTGGGGCGCTGTCGCGTCGTCTGCCTGCAGGAAAGCGAGACGCAGCACACGGAAGATGTAGCCGGCCGCCAGCAGGCCGCCGGCAATCAGCACAGTCGTCCACCACCATTGACCGGTCTGCAGTGAGGCACTGAGCAACAGCCACTTGGCCGTAAAACCGCCACTGGGTGGCAGCCCCATGATGCTGACCCCGGCCAGGCCGAATGCCAGCAGGCTCACCGCCAGCGGGCGGTCAATGCCGCGCAGGGCTTCCAGCCGGTCCTGGCCCAGGTAATACAGGATATTGCCGGCGGCCAGGAACAGCGCTGCTTTGGCGATACCGTGGGCCAGCCCGTGGTACACGGCACCCTGCCAGGCAGCGGTCACGGCCATGGGGAAGAACAGCAGCATGTAGCCGAGCTGGGCCACGGTGGAGTAGGCCACCACCAGTTTCAGCCGTGACTGGCGAAACGCCTGCCAGGAGCCGAACAGGATCGCGGTGGCACCCAGGGCGCCAAGCAGTTGGCCGGCACCGTTCGAAACCAGTGGTTCCAGTGGGCCGGTCCAGAGCCGCAGCAGCAGGTAGATCGCCGCCTTGACCACCAGTGCTGACAGGATTGCGCTGACAGCTGCCGGCGCGTTGCCATGGGCCGCTGGCAGCCAGATGTGAAATGGCAGGATCGCGCCCTTGATCAGAACCCCGGTGATGATCAATGCCGCGGCGAGTGGTCCGCTCAGCGTACCTTCGGGAAGTGCCGCAGGAAGCAGGGCCAGGTCCAGGGTGCCCGCCTGGGCATAGATCAGGGCGACACCGGCCAGGTAGACCAGTGAGCCAAGCAATGCGAACAGCAGGTAACGCAAGGCAGCATCGACGGTCTTGTTCGGCCCTGCCAGCAACACCAGCGGGATCGCACCCAGGGTGACCAGTTCCAGGGTGACGTAAAGGTTGAACAGGTCACGGGACAGGAACAGGGCGTTCAGCGATGCCAGCAGCAGCGGCCACAGGGTCCAGAACCGCCAGGCCGGGCGGGGTTCGTCGCGGAAGGCGGGTATGGCGTACAGCGAGACTGCCACCGCCAGCACCGCGGTGAGCAGCAGCATCAGCGCTGCCAGGCCATCGGCCTGCAGGTGGATGGCCAGCGGTTCGCCCCAGCCGCCGAGGTCGGCAATCACCGGATCGCCATGGACGACCGCGCTTGAAAGCAGCAGAACCAGTATGAGATTGAGCCCGGAGACGAACTGCTGACACCAGGGTGCGGCGCGACCGAGCACGAATTGCCCGAGCCCGGCCAGGAACGGAACAAAGACCAGAAGTACCGGCAGCGCTTCAGTCATTGCCGCCGTCCTCAGGCCGGGCCTGGCGGCGGATCAGAGCCAGACCGAAAGCCGTTGCGCTGACCGCGATGACAATGCCGGTGAGCACCATGGCGTGGGGTACCGGATCCGGTCCATCCGGCAGTCGGCGGGCAATCAGGATCAGTGCCAGGAACACGCCGTTACCGACCAGATTGATGGCCAGCAGGCGACGCAGGGGATGGCCGCAGACGCAGAAGCCGTAAAGACCGAAGGCGATCAGCCCGGCAGCGGCGAGCGCGAACGGATCAAAACCAGTCACGGCCGGGTCCTGCAAAGTCCGGGTGTGCCGGTAAAGAGCATCATCAGCGACAGAGCGATGGAGATGGCCAGGCTGAACTCTATAAGCACCATGAGCGGTGTGACCAGGTCGTCGGGATAGGCCATGAAATGCCCGGTCAGCGGTATCAGCAGCACACCAGACAGCGTGAACAGCGCCGCACCGAGAACCAGCAGGCAGCGGAGAGGCAGATCATCCCGTGTCGAGCCGCGTAGCAATCCGGTCAGTGCCAGCATTACGCCGGCTCCTGCCAGCACCGCACCGCCCTGAAACGCGCCACCGGGGCTGTAGGCGCCTGCCCAGACCAGGTAAAGGCCGCTTAGCAGTATCGGTGGCAGAAACAGACGGGCGAGGCTCTGGGGCAGCGGTGTAGCGGGGGCAGCGAGGGCGCCATCCTGTAACGGTCGCCGCAACATCAGCGTGCCGATCAGGGTCATCAGCAGGACACCCATCTCCAGCAGCGTGTCGTAGGCGCGGAAGTTGAGTAGCACGGCGGTCACAGGCTGATCGACTCCGGCGGCCTCCAGTTGGGCCAGCGCTGCGGTGCCCGCGGCAGCGGGGCCGAGTGTCGTCTCATGCAGGGCCAGGGCAAGCACGACCGCCAGTGCCACACACCCCAGGGCGGCGATAGCCTGTGCGGAGCCCTGCCAGGGCCAGGGGGTCTCCTGCTCACCGCTGCCAGCTGGCAGTCGGCGCCACGTTCCCAGAAGCAGCACACCGAGGAGTCCGGCGCCGATCGCGGCCTCGGCCAGGGCCAGATCCGGTGCCTCAAGCCTGACCCAGGACAACGCCAGCAGCAGGCCGAGCACGATAAAGGCGACGATGGCCTGCAACAGGCTTGCGGCGGTTACGCAGCGCCCGGCGAGGAGCAGCAGCAAGAGGGCGAGTAAACCGTCCAGCAAGGTCATGCCGGCGGCCCCGGGTCGGTGTTGCGTTTATCCAGGGCGTAACGCGCGATCACATGGCAGGCCACCGAGGCAGCCACCAGGGCCAGCAGCCAGACCAGGGCGATCAGCACCGCCAGGCGCAGCGAGCCACTGAGCAGGGCGACGCCGATGGCGAGAAAGCCGAGACCGGTGTTGTCTGCCTTGGTCAGCGCATGCAGCCGACTATGAATATCCGGGAAGCGCAGCAGCCCGACGGTGCCGGCGAGATAAAAGCCGGTGCCGATGGCAATCAGCAGGCTTGCGATGACGCTGGTCAGACTCACCGCTCGTGCTCCGTACCGTAAACGAAGCCCAGGGCGAGCAATGCAGCGAACAGGACGAAAACCAGTGCGGCATGAATCAGGGCGGGCTGCTCCAGCCGTATTGCCAGCAGCAGCAACAGCCCCACCGTGGTCGTGCCGGAAAGCTGGATGGCCAGAATCCGGTCGGCGGCGGCCGGCCCGGCAATGACACGGATCAGCCCCAGTCCCAGCAGCAGGATCAGCACCAGGCAGGCGACATCCAGAACCAGCACGATCATGAATCGGGCTCCGGCTCCTCACGGAACAGTCTGGCGATTAGCTGCTCCAGCCGAGGCAGGTCGTCACGCATGCTCGGATCAAGCAAGTGCACACGCACCGTGCTACCGCGGACATCGGCAGCCAGGGTGCCCGGCATCAGACTCATGGTGAGCATGAAGAGGTTGCGTGCCGGTGCGGTCTGCAACTGGCAGGGGTACTCCAACCAGCCGGGATCCAGCGGCATGCCGGGCCGTAGCGCACGGCGGGATACGTCGAAGCCGCCCAGCACCGACCGGGTCAGGAAAAAATACAGATAGGCCAGCAGGCCGGGCAGGCGAATTGCCGGCAGGCTGGCGGGCGCCAGCCAGGCGGCCAGCAGTCCGGTGGCGAGGGATGCCACAAGTGCGTAGCCCAGACCGTCTGCACCGGCGAGCAGCAGCCAGAGACCGAAGGCGAAGAATCCCGCTCCCAGTGCCCAAATCTGTGTTTGCCGTGATGCCAACGGTCGCCTCCCTGCGTGAGCCGAGTTCCCGTTTCTACCAATCACCCCCGGTCACGGCAAGCCGAGACCATCGCAATGCACCAGGCCCCGTGCCGCGTGAGGACAAGCTTTCCCCGGCCCCATATCATCGGAACCGCACCGGGCTACGTGCCAACTGATATGGCAACAGGAGGAGGTCCGTCGAGGCTGAGGCGGGCTCTTGCTGCACTTAAAGAACCGACTCGATGGCCTCTCGCAGTTCCGGGTCATCCGGCCGTACGCGGCTGGGGAACGCCGCCACGACCTTGCCGTCGCGGTCGACCACGTACTTGTGGAAGTTCCAGCCGGGTTCTTCGGACTGGACCGCAAGTTCGCGGAACAGCGGATGCGCGTCCTCACCCCTGACCTGGATCGGCGCAAACATGTCGAAGGTCACGCCGAAGTTGATCCGGCAGACCTCGGCAACCTCGGCTTCGTCTTCCAGTTCCTGCTGGAAATCGTTGGACGGAAAACCCGCGACCTTGAGGCCCGATCCGGCGAATTCCTGATGCAGGGCCTCAAGCCCCTCGAATTGTCCGGTAAAGCCGCAGCGACTGGCGGTGTTCACCAGCAGCAGCGGGTTTCCGGCCAGGGTGTCCTGCAGGTTGACGGACTCGTCGGAATGCAGGCGCCGCAGCTCATGATCGAACATCGTCCGGGTATCCGGCGAATCGGCGAGCAGGCACGTGCTGCCGAGGGCGAGCACCAGACCGGTGGCGAGCAGGGCACGGAAACGCATGATCGGGGTCTCCTTGGCGGAACAGGCAGCGGGACGGGCATGTCCCGAAAAACAGACTCTCTGTGAATGACCTGTGGCGGCGGCGGCAGTTCAGGTGCCGAGCAGGAGCCCCAGGGCCACCGTGTTCAGCACCGCATGGGCGATGATGGCCGGCCACAGCGTGTTCCAGTGCAGAGTGGCACGGGCCAGCACGATCCCCACCAGCGCCGTCTGGGCGATGCCGATCCAGCCCTGATAGCCGTGGCCCAGGCCGAAAAGGAGCGAGGACAACATGACCGGTGGCCAGATGCCGGCCAGCAACAGTCGACTGCGATGCAGCAGAAAGCCCCGGGCCAGCAATTCCTCGTAGAAGGCGACGAACAGCATCAGGGCCGCGATAGCGGCCAGCGGCAGACCGCCCACCAGGAAACCGGCGACCTCGTTCAGCCGTGCATGATGTTGCTCCAGTTCACCGGGTAGTAACAGAATCACCAGTCCGGCGAACAACCCGTTGAACAGGAACACTGCCAGCAGGACGAGAAACCCGCGTGGCAGATCCCTTAATCGCGGCCGAACCAGACCGATTTCCGACCAGCGGATGCCCCGCCACTGAAGCAGTCCATACAGACCGACAAGGATGATCNCGCCCTGGACGAGAATGACCTGCAGGGCCAGTGGCGTGGGACCTGCGACCGCGCTGCCGATCACTGCGGCACTGATGCCGGCAAAAAGCACCAGTGCCACCGCCAGCGTGAGCTCACCGATCAGCGTCAGCCGACCAGGTTGGCGGGGCGCTTCCCGATCCACCTGCTCAAGTCACCCTTGGCGACGGAAAGCGCAACACCTTGAGCTCAGGGT
>SL_7KL_010_BRINEDRAFT_10000503_pt1 | contig 18531 bp, 15 predicted proteins | sample SodLak_010_BRINE_FD_10663 | JGI IMG/M metagenome (IMG submission 10663)
CCGGCGGCGGCGGCGAGGCGGACCGGGAGCTCCTCGAGGGTCTCACCTGGACCGAGGCGGACCGCGACGGTCTCCGAGGAGAATCCCTCGAGTCGGAAGGTCAGCAGGTAGGTCCCCGGCGTCTCGAGGTCACTGAGGCGGAACAGCCCGACCTCACCCGAGGTGGGGGTGATGGTGGACACCTCTGTATCCCCGCGCTGTGCCAGCACCTCGACCCCGCCGAGCAGGGTGCCGTCGGTGTCGGTGACCTCGCCGGAGATGCTGCCCTCGGCTGCCTCCAGACGGACGGTGTTGAGGGTCAGCTGCTCCCCGGCCGGCAGGGTCTCGGTGAGCTCAGTCGGCGCGTAGCCCTCAGCGCGGTAGACGATGCGATAGGTCGCCGGCGTCGCCAGACCATCGACCGACCACAGGCCGAGATCATCAGTGGTGGTCGTCAGCGGGGCCTGCTCCTGCTGCAGGTCGATGGCTGACAGCTCGACCACGATCTCCGTCGGCGCCTCGTCCCCAACGAACGCCTGGCCACCGAGCGCCCCCGTCCGCCCCGTCAGAACGACCTCGAGGTCGTCGACGGTGGCCCCCGGCGGCAGCGCAACCTCCTCCGCGTCCGCGGGATCGGCGGCGTCCGGCCACCACACGGCATCGAACCCTTCCGCCCGGATCTGGAGGCGGTAGCGGTTGGGCAGCAGGCCCGCGAGCTCGAAACCGCCGTCCTCGTCGGTGGCGGTAGCCGTCGCCAGTTCACCATCCAGGCCGTAGGCCTCGATGGTGACGCGCGGGAGTCCCGCAGCCGTGCTCGCGGCCCGCACCGTGCCGAGCACCTCACCGCCGACCACCGCAGGGTCGAGATCCTCGAGGCCGGTGCCGGTGGAGAAGGTCTCAGGGAGGCTGCGCGTGGGATCCTCTGGCGACAGGGCCGCCGTGACACCGAAGTACATCGCCGCCGCCCACAACGACAGGATCATCACCAGGGTGAGGATGGTGATGACCCCGGCGGTCAGACGGGCCTTCTGCTGGAAGCGCACCTCGGCGCTCTCCTGCAACAGGTCCTGCTCGGCGGTGATGGTGATGACGTGCTCACGCGGTTGACCGGTCCACGGCCGCTTCCCACGTGCGATGAGTATCGCGCCAGCCCACCCGTCCACGGACAGCCGCAGACTGGGGTTGTTGAGGTGCAGATCGAGCTCGCGGTCCTCGTCCTTCGCCCGCAGCAGCACGGACAAGGGCGTGTTGCCGCTGTTGCGCACCTGCACGTCGAACACCGCGCGCTTGCCGCCCCTGGCCAGGGGCGGCTCGGCGTCCAACACCAACGCGGGGACAGCGGGAACCTCCACTCGCAGGTCGAGGGTCGCCGGTGCCGACAGCGAGGAGGAGCCGGAGATCTCCACCAGGGCGTCATGGACGCCGGCGGGCAGGGTCGGGTAGAGCTGCAGCTCGATGTCGAGGGTGATGCTCTCGTCCGGGAACAGTGTCGGCTGCGGCGGGGTGACCCGGAGTTCGTCGGGCGGCAGACCGAGCAGTTCCACGTTGAGGGTCTCGATCACCGAGGTGGTGTTGAGCACCTGCACCTGGAGGGTGACCGGCTCGCCGGGCCGGGCCGTGACGGTGTCGGCGAGCAGGTCCGCGCGGAGCGGGATCCGCTCGGCCTCGAGGAAGCCGGTGGCGTCGTCGCTGGGGAAGCGTTCAGCCACGGCGACCACCTTGCTGTTCGTCGGCTGCCGGTAGGTGCAACTCATCGTCGGTGTCGGCCTCGACGGCATAGCGACCGGAGTCGCTGATCACCGCCGACCCCCGCGGCCCGATGACGCGTCGACCAGCCAGGGCGGGATCCACCTGGCCGAACCTGCGGCGGCGCTGGGACCGGGCAGCGGGCACGTGGCGATGACCGGCGGTCAGCGACAGGGCCGTGGGCGGGTCGTTGGTAGGCGTCGCCTCCGGCAGCGCCAGCGGTGCGTCGACACGCAACTGCACCGCTGGACGCGGCGGGACCGACAGGGCGGACCACAGCTGTGCCGCGGTGGTCTCCTCGTCCGGCCCCACGGCGAGGGTGTGCCGCGGTCGCGCCGCCGCCAGGGACGGCCCGAGGAAGGCGTCCGGGATCGCCTTGTGCGCCGCGAGCAGCGCCATGATGCTGCCGAGCAGGTCGTGCTCGGTAGCCGAGCCACCGCCCCACACGCTCACCAGGTACCGCGCGGTGATGACCGGCACCTCCGCGACCCGGGCCAGGCCACCACCCTCACGTTCGACCAACCGCTCCCCCGTGGCGGCCCGGCCCTTGGCCGGGGTCACGCCGTAGAGGAACAGTGCGACCAGCGGGGTGGAGCGGCGTGCATCCCACTCACGCTCCGGCTGCTCGAAACGGATGTCGGCAACGGCATCCGGCAGTGGAACGGCAGCACGCAGCCACCGCTCCAAGCTCTGGTCCAGCTCCTCGATCATCCAGCGTCCCCAAGGTTTCCTATAGTGAGAGTGTAGTGCGGCCGGGTGGTGCGTTCCGTCGAAGGTGAGTCGCCGGCTATCACACCGGGACATCACACCGGGACATCACACCCGGCCATCACCTCCCGCCCGGGTTCAGCCGCCCAGCAACCACACCGCGATCGAGCTCGTGACGGCGGCACCGGCGAAGAACCCGGCGGCGATGTGCCGCGAGCTGATCGCTGGCACGGGGACGGGTCGCACCGTGTGCTGGGTGAGCAAGGGCACCGTCGGGACGGGAGCGGGCGGCTTGGGCAGGGTGGCAGCGCACCGGAAACAGGCCTGCACGTCGGGCTCGTTCTGCTCCCCGCAGTACCAGCACGCCTCGGCACCCACCACCGAACGGCCACCGGTTCCGGGCAGACGCTGGCGGGCCTGGCGTGAGGCCGGCTGCTCCTCAGCCGGCGGTGATGCCCAGAACAGCGGGTAGTCGCACCGGGGACAGAACCAGGCGGCGGTGGGCCGAGGTGCCTCTCCGACGGCGACCAGTCCGCACCCGGGACACTCGACCTCGACCTCCTGCTGCGTGCCCAACGCCGGCGCGGACGCGGCGGCTGCAGGCGGGGCATCGTCGGGGCCGCCAGAGCCGACCGACGGCAAGGGCATGGTCGCCTCCGCATCCGCCTGCTCGGTCAGCGCATCGGCTCGGCGGCCGGTGCGGACCGCCACCTCGTCACTGCCGACCACGGTCTGGCTGGCGCTTGCGACCTCGCTGGCCGCCTCGGACGAGGGCACGGCGTCCTCCTCGGCTGACTGGGCCTGCGTCGACTCCGCCCGCTCCTGCGGACTCGCGGGAGCACCGATGTCGGTGGTGGCCGATCCCTGTTCACTCATCGTCACGCCTTCTCCTCGCCGGCGGATGGCACCCGCGCCGCGGCTGGCTGCTCCTCGACCACGACCTCGATCTGCAGGTGCGCGGGTACCTCATCGCGGACCAGGGCCTCGAACTCGTGGCGCCGCAGGTGTCCGGTCGAACCGGTCACCACCCGCACGAGCCCCGGTGCCGGCGGTGCCTGTCCCTCCCGGAACACCCCGCCGCCGTCCTCGACCCGGACCGGTCCCCCGACCACGGCGCTCAGCAGGGTCTGCAGCGCCCACGCGGTACCCCGCAGGGGCAGCGCCGCACCCAGAGCGGCAACCAACTCCCGGGCCTCCGCGATCGGCTGCTCGGGCGCGACCAGGTCCCGGCCGAGCCAACTGCCGAGGAAGCGGAGCATCCCGGGTGGCGCGACGGAGATGTCCGCCGCGTGCTCGATGCCGTCCGCACCGGCACGCAGGGTGGTGGCGACGCGCTCGAAGATGGTGACGAAGCGCACCAACAGGTCGTCGTCACGCATCCCGACAGGCAACTGGCCCACCAGCCAGCCGGGGGGGTAGCCCGGCTCGCTCTGCGGCTGCGACACCACGGCGCTCACCGCACCACCACCTGGTTGCGACCTGCCAGGAACAGCGAGCCCGGTTCCAGGGTGATCTGGTCCACGGCGTCGCCGAGGCGCCGCTCGTTGCGCAGGTCGTACTCGAACAGGGCGAGCTCATCGACCCCGGCTACGCCGTCGAGCTCCTCGAGGACCGAGACCAGCATCGGTGCGGTCACGGGGGTGTCGAAGGGCCAGCCGGTCTCGCGTCCGCCACCGGTCAACGGTGACAGGAACCCGGCGAGCGTCGCACTGACTCGCTCGCGGACCGCCACGGGGGAACGACCCGGCACGGCGCGCAGGCGGACCACCACCGACACGCCCTGGTAGAAGGGCGCGGTGACCGCCACAGTGGCACCCACGGTCCGGCGGGCGTCGAGGTGTGCAGCGACGACCTCGTACACCTCGTCGGTCAGGGCGAAGTCATCCAGCGTGAAGGCCTGGGGCTCGCGATCCGAGGCGGGCACCAACAGCACCTTGACGGGATCGGCGGGCGCAGCCGCAGGCACGCACCTGGCGCGTGCCACCTTCGGTGAAGCCTCCAACGCCAGCTGTTCGTAGTCGGAGGGCGTCACCGCCCGTTGCCCGGTCCGTAGGGACCGGGGCCCGCGCAGCTTGACCTCATCGACGGACTCCGGATCGACGCCGCCGCGGGCGTGGGTCAGGTTGGCCACCGCGTCCACGAAGGGCACCGCGGCCCGCAGGGCGGTCAGCGTGCGGGAAGGCACGTTGCCGACGGCACCGCCGCCGGTGCGGTAGCGGGTCACCGCGATGGTCGCCCCGTGGGCGGGCACCGCACCGTGTTGCACGGTGGTGCCGTCCGGGTAGCGGATCCGCGGTCCGAACAACACGACCCCGGCGGCGTCGTCGAAGCGCACGTGGCGGTCGCCCGGGGCGGAGTGGCTGAAATCGGCCACCTCCTCGTACTGCTCGGTGACCCCGTCGGTGGTGACCGCGACCTGCTCACCGGGGTCCCGGGGCAGCACCGGGCGGTTGGCGAGCTCGAAGCGCTGACCGGGTGTGCCGTCGGACAGGCCCACCACCTCGTCGCGGACGATGCGGGAGTGTTCGGCCTCGACCGTTCCGCCGAGACACGCCGCGGAGACCGACGACAGTTGCGGCGAGGTCCGGAAGGTGGGCTGGCCCTCGCGTGGCTCGATCAGCCGCACCCGCAGCCAGAACAGCCGTTTGCCGTCGAGGACCAGGGGCTCGTGCGCCGGTGGGATGATGAGGCGGACCGTGCCCGAACGGTTGAGCCCGCCGGTGCTGTCGGCGTACACCTCCGCGGTGAGCCAGTACTCCCCGGACCACACCTCCCACACGATCGGCACCTGCTCCGGGTCGACACCGACGCCCCGGGCCGCGGTCTCGATCGACAGATCCACGAGCTGCCCGGCCAGGGAGACATCGAAGCCGAGGTTGAACGCGTCACCCGGCGTTGTGGGCTCCGAGGCGAAGCACACCACGGTGTCGCGGTCGTACTCCAGCTCGCCGAGCACGTCCCGGAAGGCGGTGTCGGTCACCGAGGTCAGCGCGCCGAGCACCCGCGGCTGCACGATCGCGAGATCCTCCCGGGTCGCGAAGACCACCCCGGTGCCGTCAGCGGTGGTGACCTCCGTGCCGGCCGGGATGCGCACCGGTTGGTCCGGGGCTGCCGACAGCCAGAAGGTGATGGGGACCCGGGCGGCGGCCGCGGGGAAGGGCTCCATGCCCACCAGGTTCAGGAAGTCGACGTAGAGCCGGTCGGGGACCTGGTTCAGCCGGTAGATCACCTGCTCGCTCATCCATGCGAACAGTTCGATCAGCGCGACCCCGGGGTCGGAGACGTTGTGGTTGGTCCACTCCGGTGTCAGGGAGGGGATCATCCGCTTGGCGTCGTCGACCAGGTCCTGGAACCGGCGGTCGTCGAGGTTCGGAACGGGCAGGCTCACGGGGTCTCCTCCCCCTCGCCGCCTTCACCCGGGATCAGGTAGAAGGGGTGGACGAGGTTGCGTTCGTCGTTGCTGTCGCGCAGCCGGTAGGAGATCGTGATCTGCACGGAACCGGTGGACTGATCGGTGGGATCCACGACGACGTCGGTGACCTCGATGCGTGGTTCCCACCGTGACAGCGCCTCCTCGACCGCGCCCTCCATCAGGCCCATGGTGTTGTCGTTGATCGGCTCGAACAGCAGCTCCCAGATGCGGCAGCCGAACTGCGGACGCATCGGGCGTTCGCCGGGAGCGGTGGACAGCACGACCCGGATGGACTTCTCCACGTCGTCCACGCCGCCGACCAGGGCGATGTTGCCGTTGGCGTCCACCTGCAGCGGGAAGGACAGTCCGCTGCCGATGTACGGCGGGAGTTGGGATGCACTCACAGGCCCCTCCTGGAGCTCACGAGGACAGGAGCACACGTGCTGACGAGGACCGGAGCACAGGCGCGCGCAACGACAGGGCCAGAGGGTGACGGTGCCATCAGTTGATCTTCACCATGCCCCCCTTGACCGTGGCCATGGCCTTGCCGATCAGCGCCGCCTGGGCACCGCCCGCCTCGACCTTGACCTTGCCCTCCATCTTCAGGTTCACACCGGCGTTGATCTTCACGTCGGTGCCACCCTTGACCTTCACGGCCTGCTTGCCATCCACGGAGACGTTGTTGCCGGAGATCTCCACGTCGCCGCTGCCGGTGAGGACCAGCTTCGCGTCGCCCGAGCGCAGCGTGAGGGCGTTGCCCTTCTTGGCTTCGAGCAGCACCTCGTCCTCACCGACGTGGACCACGGTCTGGCCGTCGGCGAGCTCGATCGCCACGTAGCGCTTGGCATCGCCCGCGCTCGCCCCGCTGGGGCCGTCCGACATCGCCAGGACATGACCGACCCGCGACACCAGCTCGCGTCGGGTCTGGAGCCCGTCCTTGGAGGTGTCGTCGTGGGGTGGCTTGAACTTCGCTGACCACACCCCACCGAACACCAGGGGGAAGCGCAGGTCGCCCCGTTCGAAGCCCACCACCACCTCGTCGTTGACCTCCGGTCGGGAGTCGGAGCCACGGCCATCACCGGCCCCGGGGGTCACCACCCGGGCCCAGTCCGACTCCGCGTCCGGCCCGAGCGAGGGGTACTGCACCTTGACCCGCCCGAGCTTCTCCGGGTCGTTGACGTTGGTGACCACACCGAGGACGAACCCGCTGCGGCCCCAGGTATCCGGCCCACCGGTGGCGGTGGACAGACGCGGGGGCTCGTTGCCGTGGCCACCGGTGGTGAACACGGTGGTCGGCAGATGACCGGAGGCGTAGGAGTGGACAACCTCGGTGAGGTAGTACTTCCCCGACAGCTTCTTGCCGACCTCCTGCACGGTGACCACACCGCCGGCGCGGATGGCCGGATCGATATAGGCCACACCCTCGGCCGCAAGCCCACCCGAGACCAGGTCAAGACCGATCGCGGCAGCGACCCGCTCCGCCTCCTTGGCGTCCCGTGTCGCCGGTGCACCGATCGACAGCGGCTGGGCGGTCTTGGCAGCATTCTTGTACTGCTCGGCGACGAAGGGAGCGTCGGAACCGAGCTCGTCCAGACCGGGTTTGGCGACGGTACTCCCGGCGTCGCCCTTGAAGGGCTTCTGCTGCTGGGGGTCCCAGCCATACACCGTCACGTCCTTGGGCACATGGACCCCGGAGTAGCTGGCGGAGAAGCGCAGCAGGGAGTTGTCAGACCGCTTCAGGGTGGCTGCGGGCTTGCCGGACCGCGCACGGAAGTGGAGCTCGTCGTCGTGGACGAACCACTCGAACCCCACGCCGCGGGCGAGCTCGGTGAGGAAGGCGTGGTCGGTCCCCGCCTGGAGCAGGTAGGGCTCTGCCGGGCCCGCGTCCTCCGCCTTCGGCGTGAGCTTGTGCCGCCTGGCGATCTCCTCCACCACCTGCTTGCGCGTCTGGTCGAGGTAGGCCTTGAAGGTCGCCGCGGCCGCGAGCCGGTGCGAGGACTCCAGGGCCGCAAGCTCCAGACGAGGTTGGGTGGCACCGCCCTCGCCGCGGGCGTCCTGGTGGACACCAACCGTGGTCAGCGGTCCGGAGAACACCGACAGCAGCGAGCTGGAGGCCGTGGGGAAGAGGATGTCGAGGCCATCACCGACGGAGAAGGTCCCCTTGTCGAAGCGCTGGTAGCCGTCGTCCACGAACCGCACCGAGGCACGGCCGGCCTCGCGCACGCTGGTACGGACCTCGAGTTCGATGAGGTCGTCGATGAGGTCGGCAGGCAGATCCTTGCCGTCCACCCGCACCACCGGGACCCGCGGACCGGACAACCCCATCTCAGACCTCCATGGTGGGGACGTCGATGCGCGAACCCGGACGCAGCGCGAAGGGATCCTTCACGCCGTTGGCCGAGGCCAGACGGCGCCACTCGGTCGCGTCGCCGTAGTGGATGGCCGCGATGCGGTCCAGGGTCTCACCGGGGACCACCTGGTGGGAACGCGCGGGACGCGGCGTGCCCGAGGTGGGGTTCTGCGGGGGCCAGTTGTCCTCATCGAAGGCCTGGGTGAGGGTGAGGCTGACGCGGGCCCGGATCGGTTCGCCGTTGGGGCGGAACAGCTCGTAGGTGATCGACAGGTCCGATACGACCCCCTTGAAGCTGTGGAAGCGGCCCCAGTGGAAGGTCACGTACGGCGGGCGCTCCTGGCCCTGGGGCAGGGAGGTGTCGATCCGGGTGAGCTTGATCAGCTCATCGGTGTGTTCGGTGACCACCGACCCGTCGGCGGAGGTGTCGAGGAACAGCTCCACGCTCATCGTGCCGGACTGTCCCCCCTGGTAGCTCAGGTTCGGGGCGTTGAGCTTGGCGTCCCCCTTGCCCTCCCAGCTCGCGGACAGGCTGATCTCCAGCGAAGCCGGGTTGAACAGGCAGGGCAGCTTCTTCCCGGACTCGGTGTGGAGGTAGGCCTTCTGATCGTTACCAGCCATGTCAGCGTCCTCCTCGTGGGCCACGCGGGCCTGCGGTGGTGGAACGGGCGGTGGGCGCGGTGGGCGCGGTTGGCGCGGTTGGCGCGCTGGCGGTCGCGGCACGCAGGACCGCCAGCGGGTCGCGGTCGGTGCGGGCCTCCACCGGAGCCACGGCGTGGGGCTCCCCCCGGGCGGATCTGGCCAGGCCCCCGGGCCCGGTGTCCGGGCCGAGGCCGGAGCTGGCACCGCGATGGACGATCAGGGGCAGGCCGCGTGGCAGGGGCGCATCCGCCGCGCGCTGGCGGCGCGGCGCAGTGCAGCTGCATAGCGGGCCAGGGCCGGGTCGAGCCCCGCAGGCAGGCCTGTCTCCGCGCGGTCCGCGCCGGCACGCACCCCGTCGGGCAGCGCGCCCACCACGGGTCCGCAGCCGGGTGTCGGTCGGTGGCCCCGACACCGAGGTGGCGCGCGGTGGCGGTGGCGCCTGCTGCCGCCGAGGGGCGGGCGCGCAGGGAACCGAGCTGCGGCAGCGATCGGAGGGTTCCCACGATCCGCACGGGCTCAGAAGGGGAAGGTGAGGGCGTCGAAGCCATGGTGCGCCACCTCCAGTTCCTCGGTCGGGACCTCGTCCTGGCTGTTCGCCAGGCTCGGTCCGGTCCAGCGCACCGGGATCGCGTCGTGGACGACCCACGACCGCAGGCGCGAACCGGTCCCGGAGATCATCGTGATGCCGAGCGTGGCCCGGGACACCTTCCCCTTGGCGGCGGCGCCGACCACCTCCGTCTCCTCGAACCACACGAACAGAGAATTCTCCCAGGTCACCCCGCGCTTGAGGACGAGGTTCGGGTAGGTGATGCGGGTCGGCAGCTTGTGGGAGAAGCCGTTCATGCCGCCCTCGGCGAACTCCTCGACCTCGACGCTCACCTCGAGGCCTTCGACCTCGGTGAAGCGCCCCACCGGCAGCCCGTCGATCTCCACGACGAAGGCCCCGCTGACCGACCCAGCGCGCTGGAGGAGGTGATCCATGGGCATCGCGAACTCCGATGTGCCGTGCCGACGGTCGTCGGGTGGCGGGGTGGGCGGGCACGGTGGGCGGTGACGGCGGGCAGGTGCGGCGGGAGCGCGACGGGCGTTGCGCGGGTCACGAGGTGGATCGGCGCCGCTCCAGGTCACCGACCAGCCCGATCAGGCGGTTGCGCGTGGGGTGGTCGAGGTCGAGGAGTTCAGCCAGATCCCAGTGGAGGTGGTACGCGAGGTAGGTCATCTCCTCCCACAGCCGGTCGGGCGGATAACGACGCATGGAGGTGCCTTACGCCGGTCGGCCGGTGGAACGGCCGACCTCCTCGATGCGGGACCGCCGGGGTGTGGGCAGTTCCATCTCTTCCTCAGCGTCCTGGGCAGCGTCCTGGGCAGCGTCCTGGGTCGCGTTCTGGGCAGCGTCCTGGGTCGCGTCCTGCACACCGTCCTGCACGCCATCGTGCGCGTACTCGCCGTACGCCTCGTCGGGCCCCGTTGCGACCACGGTGGCCAGGGGGCCGAGTCGACCGGAGCCCGGCGCCGACTGCGGCGCGGTGGTCGCGGCCGGATACTCGGCGCCCGCGGACGCCTCCTCCATGGTCGTAGGCCGGGGCCTGTGCGCGTCCGGTGGTGCCGGGCGGATCGGTGCCGGAGCCCGGCGACCCTCGAGGGCACGCTCGATCTCCTGGTCCGTCCCATAGTTGATGGCGGCGTAGACGTCCTGCAGGTAGGCCAGATCGGCGGCGAACAGCCCCTCGATGTCCTTCGGGTGCAGCCGGCTGCGCTCCCCCAGGCGGGTGATGACGCGGGAGAGCACGATCACGGTGAGGTAGGGATCCTCGGGGTCCTTCACCTTGGGGTCGCTGAGCGGTTCGAGTTCGTCCCGGGCCGTAGCCAGGCGCATCGTTCCGTCCCGGTGCAGCTGGTCGTCCTCCACCAGGCCCTTCGGCAGGGTGAAGCGGTACTCGGTCTTCAGTGACGGCACGGGACAACCCCTTGGTGAGCCCGGGACCGTCGGCTGGCGACCACCGCGCCAACGGCCCCGGGTGATGTGCTACTGCTCAGCCGACACGCTCGAGGTACTCGTGGGTGATGGTGATCTCCTCGATCACGATCTCATCGGAGCCTGCATCCATGTCGGACGCGGACCAACTCGAGATCCACGCGCTCTCGAAGTTCCACCGGCCGGCCTCCTCACCACCGGTCCCGTACAGCACCACGGAGCCGTTGTGTCGCTCCACGGCACCATCCAGCACCGTCTGGTACCAGTCGACCAGGGAGTTGTCGGCCGACAGGCCGCGCGAGAGGGTGATGTCGTTGTAGGAGATGCGGCCGGGACGCTTGCGCGTCACCACCTTGCCGTCTGAGAGGGTGTCCTGGAACTCCACCACCTCGGCCTCATACCCCAGCCCACCGACGCCGGTGAACCGCGCGATCTCCACGCCTTCGATCTCGAGGGCGAAGAGCGAGCCCATAAACTCGAAATAGCCGTCGTTCGCTTCTTCCATCGTGCTTCCTCCTGGTTGGCGGCCTGTGCGGCCGTTCGTCGCAGACGTTCCTGTCCTGCGTTCCTGTCCTGCGTTCCTGTCCTGCTGCGAGGAGCACCGATGCTCTCCTCAGGCCGGCGCCCGGTGGACGCCGGCCGGTGGTGCACCGCACCCGCCTAGCTCTCCTTGAACTGGCTGATGCGGAAGATGACGAACTCAGCCGGCTTCACCGGCGCGATCCCGACCTCGACGATCAACTTGCCCTCGTCGATGGACTCGGGCGGGTTGTTCTCCGCGTCGCACTTGACGAAGAAGGCCTGGTCAGGGGTAGCCCCGAACAGCGCTCCGTCACGCCACAGACCACGCAGGAACGCGGAGACCGTCCGCTTGACGCCTTCCCACAGCTTCTGGTCGTTCGGCTCGAACACGACCCACTGGGTGCCGTCCATGATGGCCTGCTCGACCATGTTGAACAGCCGTCGCACGTTGATGTAGCGCCAGTCGGAGTCCGAGGAGAGGGTGCGGGCACCCCAGATCCGGATGCCGCGGGTGCCGAAGGGGCGGATGCAGTTGATCCCGATCGGGTTCAGCAGACCCTGCTCCGCCTTGGTCAGCGGCAGCTCCACGTCCAGCGCGCCGCGGATGACCTCGTTCGCCGGAGCCTTCCAGACCCCGCGCGACTCATCGACCCGTGCCCACAGACCGGACATGTGACCCGACGGCGGGACGAGGATCTCATCGTCACCGTTGGTGGGGACCGGGTTGGCGACCTTGATCCACGGGTAGTAGAGGGTCGCGAAGGCGGAGTCGTACATCGCGACGTCGCTGCGCCACTCCTTGATGTCCTGCACGCCCATGCCGGGCGGCGCATCGAGGACCGCCATGCGGTTGGCCTGCGCCTCGCAGTGGTTGATCAGCGCGGTCTGCACCGACTTCCACATCCCGAGGTCGACGGAGCCGTCCTCCTTGGTGGCCGCGGTGACGAGGTCAGGAACCACCACCATGGTGACGTCATCGGCGATGACCAGCCCGTTGATGCCCTGCCGCTTGGTCTCGGAGCCCGCGAACATCGGGGCCTTGACCTCCAGCGGCTCACGGGGTGCCGGCTCCAGCGCGTAGAGACCCGCCTTCGGCTGGGCGAGGGTGAGGTCGAGCTCGTCGGTGATGTCCACCTTGGTGGCGACCTTCACCCGCTCCGAGGTGGCGTTGACCGTCTCCACGACGTTGGTCGGACCGTCGGTCAGGGTCAGCCCGGCGAAGGACTCCACGACCACGCCGTTGTCGAGCACGGACAGGTCGAAGACGGGATCAGATTCCTCGCCGTCCTCGTCAGGCTCTGCTTCCGTGGGTTCGATGGCCACGGAGATGCCGTCCGCAGGCCCGATCGACTCGAACTCGAGCACCTCGCCGATCGCGCGGTCAGCGGCGGGCAGCGCGAGCTGTCCGGGGTCCTCCGAGGCACGGTTGTGCGGGATGCGGACGATGTAGCAGACCGAACCCCCGTTCAGGAACCAGCCGTACACCGAGTGCGGCAGCATGGCCCCCGGCACGAACCCGCCGTACAAGGACTCGTACTGGGTCCAGCTGGTGACCAGCCGCGGCTTGAGGCCGTCGGGGTCGGCGGGATCATCGTCGGGTGCCTTCTCCGTGAAGCCGACGAACGCGGCGATCGCGGTGGCACCAGCCGACAGGCTCGCCGAGCCGGACGGCACCTCCTCGATGTAGACCCCTGGGGTCAAGTAGCTTGGCATGACTTCCTCCGCGGGTGATGATCACCCGGATAATGAGACGTGGTGTCGATCGGATGTCACCGCGAGAAGCCGCAGGCGACGGGTTGGCAGTGCGTGCAGGATGATCCTCCTTGGCTCACGGGACCATCACGGTGAACTGTCCGGGCAGCACCACGGAGATGACGCCCCCGAAGGCACAGGTGGCCTTGGAGGCGTTGTTCAACGCGGGGTTGCCCCCGACCATCACGGTCGGCGACCCCGGCGCCCAGGGCGCCGGGATGTTGGGGAGACAGGGCATCGGTGTCAGTACCCCCATGGCCGCGGAAGTTGCCGAGGCGACCTGCGGGTTGGACAACGAGGTGCACATCGCGAAGGGCGGGATGTTGACCATGGGCTTGTTGTCCATGATCGACGCGGCGGGGGGACCGCCCGCGTTGGTCATCGCCATCGGCAGGACGTTGAGCGCCGAGGGGGCGGTTCCGAAGGTGCACAGCAGCTGCGCCCCGCCTGCTACGAGCTGTCCCATCTCTCACTCCTCGCCGTCATCGGGCGTCGGGGCATCGTCGGGCGTCGGCGCATCGTCGGGCCGACCACCCTGGTCGTCGGCGACCTCGTCAGCGCCCGAAGCGCGCTCGGAGGCTGCGGGCGGCAGCGGCGCCCGCGCCGGAAGTTGCTTCGTGCCTGCGACGACCGAACCGGTCACCTCGTCACGGTCGGGAAAGACCAGGACGCAGACGATGTCGCGGTCGCCGTCGACGTTCCAGCCGTCGAAGCTCGGTAGGAGGTAGGAGAACAACACCCCGTCGGCGAGCGAGAGCCCGAGGCCGTCGTCCAGCTCCTGGGGGCAGGCAACATCGGCGAACTCCGCGACACCTGCAGCACCCGGGTACGCGTCCTCAGGATGGGTGACCACGGCGAACACCTCCTGGCGGTGCGGCTCATCGCACGGCACCACGGGGATGTGGTCGACCTCCCCCGAGAGGTCAGGGTCGGGGTCGAGGCAGTCACCCGCGCGCAGTTCGAACACTGAGACCTCGCCCGGGCTGATGACCAGCCCGGCCTCATCGCGGACCGGGTCCTCCGTGCAGGACATCGCGAGCAGCGCGAGTACCACCAGCGCACCGCTGGCAGCTGTCCGCCGGCTCCGGCAGCCCATCGACGTGTTCCTCAGGTTGGCCCCGAGACCTTTCCCGAGGACGATGCTTTCACTATAGCAATATGTCGGCCTCGCGTGTCAACGGTTCCCAACCCCTGCGCCGGCACGGCTCAGGTCTGGGCCCGTCCTGCAGCACCCAGCAGCACCCCGGCGCGCCGCCCCGTGGCGAAGGGGCACCGTGACGTGGCACATGCCACTCAGGGTGACAGCACATTTACGGATAGTGCCCATCCGTCTTGCACTGCGCAGCGCGTTGCCCTATAGTGACCGTATTGCGATTGGTGCAGCGATGATCTACAACGCCAGCCTTGCCTTCGTCGTAGCGGCCGTCATAGGGATCGTGGTGGCCGCGGAGATGAACGCATCCCCTCTCTTGCTGGGAGGGGGGCTGGCGGTGGCGACCATCAGCGTGCTCATCGCTGGGGTGTCGGTTCCGGCACCCCCTCCGCGACAGACAGGCTCCCGTCCTGGGGTCGCCCCCGATCCCCTGACGGGCCAACCCCCCCGCTCATCCCCTGGCGGGGGGGCTTCGCTGTCGCTCGGCGCCGGAGGCGGCGCGCGCTCGACCCGGGCGCGCCGACCCGGCGCCGCTCCGCGCTGAGACACTCGGCGTCACTCGGCGAGAAGTGCCGCTGCGGTCGTCGGCGCCGCGAACAGATAGCCCTGGAAGATCTCAACGCCGAGGTCGACGAGCGTCTGGCGCTGCGCCTGCGTCTCGACCCCCTCGGCGATCACCTCGATGCCCTCTCCCGCGGCGAGCGCGACCGTCGCGGCGATCACGCTCCGTGCACCGCTGGTGGGCAGTTGCGCCACGAACCCACGGTCGATCTTGAGCACATCCGGTCCGATGTCTGTGACGCGTGCCAGGGAGGAGTAGCCCGTACCGAAATCATCGACCGCGATACGCGCGCCGAGCCGACGGGCCTCAGCCAGGAGATCGTCAGCAGCACCGGGATCGATCAACCCCGTCTCGGTCAGTTCGAGTTCGAGCAGTTCAGGTGGCAGCCCGGTCGCATCGAGCACCTCCCCGAGGAGGGCTGAGAGCTGCGGATCCGACAGTTGACGTGGCGAGAGGTTGACCGCCGTACGCAGCCGGTGCCCCGCGTCGAGCCACAGCCGCGCCTGGCGCGCCGCCTCCCGCAGGACCCACTCCCCCATCGGCAGAATGAGCCCGTTCTCCTCCGCGAGCGGCAGGAACTCGGCCGGGCTGATCAGCCCCTCCGCGGGGTGCTGCCACCGGATCAGCGCCTCCACCCCGACCATCGCGCCATGACGATCGACCTGGGGCTGGTACAGCAGCTGGAACTCCTGGCGGGTGAGGGCACGCTCCATCTCCCCCTCGAGGCGCAGGCGCCGTTCGGCCTTCGCACTCAGCGTCTCGTCGTGCAGGCGGACCGATCCCGGGGCGGAGACTGCTGCCGCGCGCGCCGCACCGGCCGCTCGGAGCAGGCTCGCGGCGTGGGTGCCGTCGTCGGGCGAGGCCGCGATACCCACCGCGAGCTGGACGCGGATGAGCAGACCGCTGACCGATACCAGCCCGCTCACGAGTTCCGCGAGCCGAGCCGCGCCGTCCGCTACAGCGACCTGGTCCGCTTCACGTAGCAGCACCCCGAACTCCAGCCCACCGAGCCGTGCCATCGCGGGCGCAGCAGCCGGCCACAGTGCCTCGACCGTGTTGGTCAGGCGGCGCGTCACGATGGCGACCAGTTCCTCGAAACGCGCGGGGCCGAGCCGCAGACGCTGCGCTTCCGCGCGGAGCAGTCCGATGTGGAGCACAGCGACCGGAGGCGGTACCGCGCCCGTCAACGCGTGGGTCATCTGGCGCGCGAACTCCTCGGCATTGAGCAGTCCGGAGACCGCATCGTGGCGTGACAGGTAGGCGATGCGCTCGTCGCGTTCGTGCTCCGTGGTGATGTCCTGCGCGACGCCCCAGGTCGCCGCCTCGTCGTGCTGGACACGGACGTACAACCACCGGGCGCCAGCCGCCTGCGGGCCGAGTCGGATCACCGCTTCCAAAGGAGCCGACTCTGCGTCCGGTGCTGGGCGAAGCAGCGCCGCCAACTGCCGGCGGTCGTCGATGAAGGTCTGCTCGAGGAGGCCGTCGACGCGCATCCACCCTTCACGCTCCGGACCTCCGAGCAGACGGCTGAACTGGGCGGAGTGGCGGAGCCAGGTCCGCTCCGCATCGACCTCGAAGGAACCGAGGCGCGCCACCCGCTGTGCCGCCTCCAGCGAGCGCCTGCTGGACTCCACTTCGCGGCGGTCGGCCGCGGCCCGTAGCGCGAACCGGATGCGGTGGATCAGCAGGTCGCCCTCGGTCGGCTTGCGCAGCAGATCCGTCGCTCCCACGTCGAAGGCCGAAGGGATCACCGCTTCGTCCTCGACACCGGTCAACACGATGACCGGGATGCTGCGGCCCCAGGGCTCGTCGCGCAGCCACCGGCACACCTCGAGCCCGTCCTCGTCCTGCAGGAGGACGTCGAGCAGGACGAGGCTGGGCGTGTCCCGCAGGAGCGCCTGGCGAGCGGACGCCAGATCTCCGGCCTCCGTCGTCTCGTAGCCGGCGGACGCGAGCCATCTCGTGAGCAGGGCCCGGATGAAGGGGTCGTCATCGACCACCAGGATGCTGGAGGGCTGATCGGCCTGACCGTCACCCGGGTGGGCGGCGCCGGGTCGTGTGACCGCGACTGACGTCGGCTCGGCACTCACCGACCACTCCCGGCGTGCTCGGCTGCCAGTGCGGTCCGCAGCGCAGCGAGGGACGGCTCGAACTCCTCGAGCACCCTGGCCCCTGGCGCCTGGAGATCCGCGTCGCCCCCGTCCATCGCGGCCAACGCCGTGGCCTCGAGGTCTGAACATGCCGTGGCGAGCCGCTGCAGGCCGAGGGTCGCAGCGTTCGACCGCAGGGTGTGGGCCGCGGCCCGCACCTGCTGCGGGTCGCCGTCCGCGATCCCGTCGAAGATCTGGCGGGCGTAGCGCGGGGCGTACTCCTCGTAGAGCTGGTGGAGCCGGTCGAGCAGGCCATCCCCGCCCCGACGAGCGCCGCTCAGCGCCGCCAGGGCCGCGGGGTCGAGGCGGGGCGTCGTCTCATCGCGTCCACCGGCCTGCCCGACAGGCGCCTGCGGTCCCAGGAACCGTTGCGGCGACAGGCTGAGCGCCTCGCTGATCGCGGCGTGCAGTTGCTGACGGCTGAACGGTTTCGCCAGCAGCAGGTCGAAACCCGCCTGTTCACAGTTGGCCCGGCGTACGGAACTCATGTCCGCGGTGACCGCCACGAGCGGGAGGTGGCGCAGGTCGTCCTGCCGGGCCCGGATCGTGCGCGCGGTCTCCATGCCGTCGCGGCCAGGCATGAGGCAGTCCAGCAGAACGAGGTCATAGGTGTCCTTCTCCAACCACCGAAGGGCCTCGTCGCCATCCTGCGCGAGGGTCATCTCACAGCCGAGCCCCGCCAGGAACCCGGCCATGACCTCCTGGTTGATGCGGTTGTCCTCGGCGACCAGCACCTGCACGCCCCACAGTTCACGCGTCACCACCGTCGAGGTCTCCGGGGCGGCTTCCGCCACCTGGAGTGGCAGATCGACGATCGCCCGGGTCCCCCCGCCGGCGGGTTGCTGCAGACGGAAGCGTCCTCCGTGCAGACGGACCAGCTCACCCACGATCGACAGGCCGAGGCCCGTTCCGTGCACGGCCTGCGACTCGGAGTCTTCGAGGCGCACGAAGGGCTTCATCACCCGCTCCCGATCCTGCTCGGGGATACCGGGCCCGGTGTCCTCCACAACCAGTTGCAGGCGTGCGTCCCCCTGCTCCTCGTAGCTGCGGGCGGAGATCGCGACCCACCCCGACGGGGTGAACTTCACGGCGTTGGAGAGCAGGTTGTTCAGCACCTGCCGCACCCGCGGCTCGTCCAGTTCGACGAACCGCGGCAGGCCGGGGTCGCGCTCGGTGCGGATCTCGAGACCCTTCTTCGACGCCTCCACCTGCGCCAACTCGGTCACCTGTGTGATCAGGGAGTGGAGATCCGTGCGCCCGGGCTGCAGCACGATGCTCCCGACCTGGATCCGGGTCACGTCGAGGACGTCATCCAGCAGCCCGAGCAGGCCACGGGCGGCATCATGTGCGCTCGAGATCCGACGGCGCTGGTGTTCGTCGAGGTCGTCCGCCAGCGCCAACTCGGTCATCCCGAGGACCCCGTTCATCGGTGTGCGCAGTTCGTGGCTGATGGCCGACAGGAAGTGGGTCTTGGCACGGTCGGACCGTTCGGCTTCACGCCGCGCCCTCACCAGTTCCAGCTCGGCACGCCGTCGCGCGAAGGCGGCTGCCACCAGATCCGCAGCCGGGCGCAGCATCGC
>SL_7KL_010_BRINEDRAFT_10000504_pt1 | contig 18516 bp, 19 predicted proteins | sample SodLak_010_BRINE_FD_10663 | JGI IMG/M metagenome (IMG submission 10663)
GACAGGCCCGCCCGGCCCGTCAACCCCGACGCGTCAGCGGTCACATCGAACGGCACGACCCGACTGTTATCCTGCACCCGCAAGGTGAAGCCCTCCTGTTCGGCGATGTGGTCCTTGAACACCCACATTCTGCCGTTTCAGGCGGGCTTCTCCTTGTATCTGCCGCCAACGCCCCGACCCCCGACGAAACATCGAGGCTAGGCTGCGGGCGACGACGGCGAGGAGTCGGTATGGCCAGCTGCGGGGAGTTCGTCGGATGGCTGAAGGCCAGGCAGCCCTCGCAGGTCGCGAGTGCCCGTGCTGTTGATCTCACCGAGCCGGTACGCCACACGGTCAACCGCACCGTTGTCGGCGCCCGCGACCGGGTAGACGTCCTCGTGCCTCGCGGTGGTGGCTGCAACGAGCTGTGCCGCGGCCTCGATGCCTGAGCCGGTCTGCTCCGCCGGCTGGGGATCCGCACCCGCCGACCCACATACCACACGTGACCAGGAGGGCACCGTGAGCCAGTCAGATCAGCTACCCGTCGCGGTTATCGGCGGGGGCATCATGGGCCGGGGGATAGCCCGGGTGTTCGCTGCCGCCGGCCACGAGGTCCGGCTCCGGGAACCGACGGCCGACGCGCTGGCCGCGAGCTTCTCGACCCTGGAACGCGACCTCGCTCGGGTGGTGGATCGGGGCCATCTCTCGGCTCAGGAACGCGACGCCACGCTGGCACGGCTGCGCACAACCACCTCGCTGCCGGAGGCTGTGGGCGGGGCCGGGCTCGTGATCGAGGCCGTACCCGAGGACCTCGCGCTCAAGCAGGACCTGTTCGCCGAGCTCGAGCAGCACAGCGACGACGATGCTGTCCTTGCGACCAACACCTCCGCGCTGAGCGTGACCGCCATCGCCGGCCGAACGCAGCGACCGGAACGGGTGGTCGGTCTGCACTTCTTCAACCCCGTGCATCGGATGGAGCTCGTGGAGGTGGTCAAGGGGATCGCGACCGACCGCCGCACCCTGGACGTCGCAACCGCCGCGTGCCGGGCTATCGGCAAGACGACCGTCGAGGTGGCCGACCGCGCCGGCTTCGCAACCAGCCGGATCAACGCGATGATCGGCAACGAGGCGTTCACGATGCTGCTCGAGGGCGTGGCCACGGCGGAGGACATCGACACCGCGCTGAAGCTGGGACTCAACCACCCGATGGGTCCCTTCGAGCTCGTGGACCTCGTCGGCCTCGACACCCGGCTCAGCGCTCTGCGTCGGCTCCACGAGAGCTTCGGTGAGCGGTTCCGGCCCTCGCCCATGCTCGTCGACCTGGTCGCAGCCGGTCGGCTCGGTCGCAAGACCGGTCACGGCGTGTACCGCTACGACGACGATGGCCATCGGATCCCGGGTAGCGCCTGACCCGCGACGGACCAGACCTCGAGACACCAGGAGTGATGCCATGCGAGACGCCGTCATCTGCGCCCCGACCCGGACGCCTGTGGGGCGGTACGGTGGTGTGCTGCGCAGCGTGCCCGCCCCGTCGCTGGCCGCCACGACCATTAAGGCGCTACTCGAGCGCACCGGGCTGGCTCCCGATGAGATCGACGATGTCATCCTCGGTACCGGCAACCCGAACGGGGAGGCGCCGGCGCTCGGTCGCGTGGCCGCGCTGGATGCCGGGCTCCCGGTCACCGTCCCGGGTGCGCAGGTCGACCGCCGATGCGGCTCGGGGCTGTATGCGCTGCTGGTCGGCGCCATGCAGGTGCAGACCGGACAGCACGACGTCGTGCTCGCCGGCGGCGCGGAGAACATGAGTCAGGTCGAGTTCTACACCGCGTCCTCCTTCAGGTTCGGCCACCCACCGGCTGACCTGCAGCTGGTCGACCGCCTCGCGCGGGCACGCACGACGGCTGGCGGAGCCGAGTACCCCGTCCCCGGAGGCATGATCGAGACGGCGGAGAACCTCCGGGCTGAGTTCTCGATCACGCGCGAGGAGCAGGATGCGTTGGCCTTGAGCTCCCACCAGCGCGCGGTCGCGGCGCAGCAGGCGGGACGGTTCGACGCAGAGCTGGTGCCGGTCACCGTGCCAGGCCGGCGGGGTGACACGATCGTCGACACCGATGAGCATCCACGTGCCGACACCTCGCTGGAGCAGCTTGCGGGCCTACGTGCGATCAGGACCGCGATCGACCCCCACGCCACCGTGACGGCGGGCAACGCGAGCGGCCAGAACGACGGCGCGGCGGTCGCGGTGGTGACGACCGCAGAGCGAGCGGAGCAGCTCGGGGACGGGCCGAGGGTGCGCCTGGTGTCCTGGGCGCTCAGCGGTCTGGAGCCGGCCAGGATGGGGCTCGGTCCCGTGGCAGCCTCCGAGCAGGCGCTGGCTCGCGCCTCGCTCACGATGGAGCAACTCGACCTGATCGAGCTGAACGAGGCCTTCGCGGCGCAGGTCCTCGCCGTCGTACGAGCCTGGGGCCTCGATGCGCTCCGGGACGAGCGGCTCAACGTGAACGGCTCGGGTATCGCTCTGGGTCACCCGGTCGGGGCGACCGGCACACGCATGCTGGCTACCGGGGCGTACGAGCTCGAACGGCGCGCCGGCCGCTACGCGCTGATCACGATGTGTATCGGCGGTGGCCAGGGGCTGGCCGCCGTGGTCGAGCGGTGCACCTGACCCGATCGGGAGGCCCACGATGCACGAGGCTCATGAAGCTGGCGTTCGCTGCATGCTCATGCGGGGCGGGACGTCCAAGGGCCTGTACCTGCTGCGCGACGAACTCCCGACCGACGAAGCCGAGCGTGCGGACCTGCTGCGCCGCCTCATGGGGTCACCGGACCGCCGACAGATCGACGGGCTCGGTGGAGCCCACCCGTTGACCAGCAAGGTCGCTGTCGTCGCCCCGGCCGTCGGCGACGACGCCGACGTGGAGTACCTCTTCCTCCAGGTGGGTGTCGATGACCGTGTGGTCACCGACCGCCAGAACTGCGGGAACCTCCTCGCGGGTGTCGGGCCCTTCGCGATCGAGCGTGGTCTGGTCCAGGCCGACGGCGAGGTGGCACGCATGCGGATCCGCATGCTGAACACCGGTGGTGTCGCGGTCGCCACCTTCCCGCTGCGCGACGGTCGGCCGAGCTACCACGGAGGTACCGCGATCTCCGGGGTACCGGGGACCGCGGCGCGGATCGACCTGGAGTTCGAGGACACCGCCGGCGCCACGTGTGGTGCGTTGCTCCCGACCGGCAACGCGGTCGACGAGGTGGGCGGCCTGCCGGTGACATGCGTGGACAACGGGATGCCGGTCGTGTTGCTGACGGCCTCAGTGCTCGGGCTCACCGGGACTGAGTCCTGCGAAGAGCTCGAGGCCGATGAGGACCTCCGCTCGACGCTGGGGCAGGTCCGCCTGGAGGCGGGGGTGCTGATGGGCCTTGGGGATGTCACCACCACGACCGTGCCGAAGCTCACGATCCTGGCGCCCCCGGGCGGGTCGGGGGACGTCACGACCCGCACCTTCATCCCGCACCGCTGCCACAGTTCCATCGGGGTGCTCGGCGCCGTCTCCGTGGCGACGGGATGCCTGGTACCGGGATCGGTTGGTCACGGTGTGCTGCGACGTGGCGACGAGCCCGGCTCGATCACCCTGGAGCACCCCACGGGCACCATCACGACGACGGTGGAGCTCGCCGGTGTGGACGGACAGGTCACGGTGCGCCGGGCCGGCATCGTCCGGACAGCACGGAAGCTGATGGACGGGATCGCCTTCCCGTCCCGGTGACCACCGGCTGCCGGTCGGTCCGGGGGCCCGACCGCGCGTGCTGTCGGCACCTCTGCCACGTCCACCGAGCGCGGCACCGGCGGTGAACCGTGGGGCACGTTCCGTCACCGGTTGGGTGGCGGGGGCGCAGCGCGACCCCGAACGTCACCACCCTCGGAGCGCTCGTCGTCAGGTGGCTGTCGAGCGGGGCTCCTCCCCGTCCGAGGTGCGCGTGTCCGACCTCCGAGGGAGCGGACCGGGGTTGGACGGTCAGTCGCGGTTGCCATGCGCGGCCGTGGACCGCGGCTGTAGCCCGTGCGTGGCGTCGATCGCCGCAAGGGCGAGGCTGCGTGTGCTGTCGATGACGGGCCGGTCTTGGAGGGCGGCGGCCTCACCGAGGACGACGGAGATGTCCGTGCACGCGATCAGGATCGCTGCCGCTCCCCGTTCCACGAGCAGACCGCCGGCGGTCTGCAGCAGTTCGGTTCCGTGCAGGAGCGCCCCACCCTTGATCGCCGCGATCGCCGGTGCCACGAGCTGCTCCATCTCAGCTGCGGTGGGTTCGACCGTGCCCAGGCCGGCTTCTGCGAGCGCCGGCGGGTAGAGGCCACTCGTGCGCGTACCCTCCGTGGAGAGGATGCCGACCTGCTCACCGGCGCTGAGGAGGTGCCGGACACGGGTCGTGGCACTCTCCACGATACTCAGGATCGGCACTCGGCTGTCTGCTCGCAGTTCCTGCAGCCACACGTGCGCGGTGTTGCAGGGCAGGGCGATGCAGGCGACGTCAGCGTCCTCCAAGAAGCGCACACCGCGTTGCAGTTGGGGAAGAGGTGACGGCCCCTGGCCGAGGATCGCTGCGGTGCGGTCGGGCACGCGGGGATCGGCGTACATGATCACCGGGACGTGATCTTGATCACGTTCGGCGGGTGTGCCGAGGGCGAGTTCGTGGAGGAACGTGGCACTGGCTGCCGGCCCCATGCCCCCGAGTACCCCGAGCGTCGCGTACATCGGTTCCTCCAGAAGTGTGCGGAGAGTCGCACCCGGTCGGGGGCCCTCCAGCGCCCCCTCTCGCCGGGTCCGTGGCCTCCGTCGCCCGTCAGGGTTGGAAGACGCGGTCCCCGGTTCCTGCGGCTGTGGTCGCCGTGGTCAGATGACGGTCGGGGGTTGAGTGGATATCGTCTCACTGTTTGGTTCGGGTACCGAAGCGTATCGTGGTGGCTTCGTGTATTCCATGGTGTGAGGGTTGACGAGGAGCCTCGGTGAGTGAGCAGCAGGCTCGGGGTGGTCAGCTGGCCTTCGGTGCGACGATGGTCTACGCCATGGCCGTCGCCGCGTACACCAGCTTTCTCCTTGGCATGCTTGGTCCGCTGATGATCGCTGATCTCGGTATCTCGCGGACCGAGTTCGGGTTGTTGAGCACGATGATCTTCGTCGTAGGTGGGCTCGGCGCTCCTCTGGTGGGGCCACTGGTCGACTCCCTGGGTGGCCGTCGCATGTTGTTGCTGCTGTTCCTGGCCGGTGCGATGGCCTGGACCTTGATGGGGTGGGCGCCTACCTACGTACTGCTGCTCGTGGGTGCGGTCTTCGCGGGTTTCGTTCGTGGCGTCTCTAATCCGATCGGTAACAAGCTGGTTGCTACGCATGCTGTGCCGCAGCGGCAGGGGCTGATCATGGGTATCAGCAAGTCCGGGGCGCAGGTGGGGGCGTTTGCGATCGGTGTGCTGGTGCCGCCGCTGGCTGTGGCGATCGGTTGGCGGGGGGTCCTGCTCTCCAGTGTGCTCCTGTCCGTGGTAGGTCTCCTGGCCACCCTGGTCGTCATCCCGCCCGACGGCAGCCGTGCACAACTGCGCGCACGTGCTGGCTCATCGTCGATCGCGGGCAACCGGCAGTTGGTCATCTGGCTGGGGCTGAACGCCGGGTTGATCGGTATGGGGGGTGGTCCGGTCAACGCCTACGTCCCGTTGTTCGCGGTCGAGGCGTTGGGGATGACCGTCGCCTCGGCTGGTGCGGTGGTCTCGACGATGGCGGCGTTCGGGATCGCGGGCCGCATCCTCTGGGGGCGTCTGGTCGACAGTTTCCCGACGCCGCAGGTCGCGCTGGTGACCTTGGGGGTGCTTGGTTCCTTGTCGATGGTGGCCATGGTTGCGGCGCCGGCTGTCTCGCCGGTGCTGTTGTGGGTCGGTGCGGTGGGTTTCGTGACGACCACGGGGTCGTGGATCACCGTTGGGATGCTGACGATCATCCGTGAGGCGCCTCTGGCGGTGGCGGGTCGTGTCTCTGGGTTGGTCCTGGCCTGTTTCTACGGTGGTCTGGCGTTCGGTCCCGTGGCGTTTGGCGCGGTCGTGGACCTCACCGGTTCCTACCCGCTTGCCTGGAGTATGGGCGCGGTGGCCTATCTCGGTTCCGCGCTCGCTGCGTGGTGGTGGGGCCGTATCCGCAGGGCGCAGCAGCCGGTGCAGGCCCCGGTCGGTCCCGGGTGAGCTGCGACCGGTCCACCGGCAGCACGCAGGGAGGAACATGACCACGATCGGCGTGGTGCACGCCACACCCATGAGCCTGACGGCGCTCAGGGGATCTCCTGCACGAGGACCCGTGGACGGGCCGGGTATCGCAGCCGCAGTAGGTCCTGTCTTCAATAGGACATAGGATATGTTCGGTTGCGTTGCCGCCACACCCGAACCGGAGGCTGGGAGTATGGACCGCATCGCGTCGGTGGAGACCTACTTGGTGGAGGTCCCGCTGGGGAAGACCTACTTCACCTCCAACCGCCCGATCGAACGGGCGTCGCAGATCATGGTGAAGGTGGCCACCGAGGACGGGGTGGTCGGGTGGGGTGAGTCCCATGGCAGTCCGTTGCCGCAGGTTGCCAGCATCATCCAGGATGAGTTGGCCCCGTTGGCGATCGGTGAGAACCCGTTGGAGACCGAGCGTGTGTGGCAGAAGCTGTTCGAGCGGACCACGGCGCGTCGGGGGAGCCGGGCAGAGTTCTCCGGTGCCAGCCTGCCCAAGGGGGCGGGCAAGCCGCAGACGATGGCAGCCATCGCGGGGATCGATATCGCGTTGTGGGATATCGCCGGCAAGACCTTGGGTGCCCCCGTGTGGCGGTTGCTCGGTGGCTTCCGTGACCGGATCCCGACCTATGTGACCGGTGGCTACTACCCGGCTATGGGTGAGCCGGACCCGCTCGAGGAGGAGTTCGCGACCCTGGTCGAGGGTGGTTGGAAGGCCGTGAAGCTCAAGGCTGGGGGTGTGTCACCGGCGGAGGATGCCGAGCGGGCCCGCCGTGTGCGCGAGACCATCGGTGACGATGTCGAGCTCTACATCGATGCGAGCCAGGGCTTCAGCGTGAGGGAGGCGATCGAGGTCGGTCGCGCCTACGAGGACCTCGGGGTCGTGTGGTTCGAGGAGCCGGTGCACTGGTACGACGACATCACCGGGCTCGGGCTGGTTGCGGACGCGCTGCGTATCCCGATCACCTCAGGGGAGAGTGAGTACACCAAGAACGGTGTGCGTGATCTGATCACGCGCGGCAAGATCCAGATCTGCAACTACGATGTGACGAAGTCCGGCGGCCTGACCGATGGTCGCAAGATCGCGGCGCTGCTCGAGGCGTACCACGTGGAGTTCTCGCCGCACCACGCGGCCCACGTCCAGGCCTGTCTGGCTGCCGCGATCCCGAACGGCAAGAGCGTGGAGATGCACGCTGATCGGGACCGCGACCCGCTCTGGTTCGATCTGTTCAGTAACAAGCCCCGGTTCGAGGGTGGGGACCTGATCCTGGACGACACCCCCGGGCTCGGTTTCGACGTCGACGAGGACGCCCTCGCGCGCCTCGGGGAGAGGTACGGCGGATGAGTACGCTCCCACGCATCGCCATCGTCGGCGACTACGAAGGCGTGCAGGCCACCTCCCAGCCGGTGGAGGACCTCAGGGAACGCGCCGAGGTCACCATCTTCAGTGACCCCATCCCGGTGGAGCAGGTTGCGCACGTGCTGGCGGACTTCTCGGTGGTGATCGCCATCCGTGAGCGAACGCCGTTCCCTGCCGAGGTCCTTGACGCGTTGCCGGATCTTGAGCTGATCTCACAGAGTGGGACGCACGCCGCCCACGTCGATCTTGCCGCAGCTTCACGACAGGGTGTCGCNGTGGCCTGTGGTCCTGCGCAGNCGGGCAAGGCCCGTGACTCTCTCATGCCTGAGCTGGTCTTTGGGCTGCTGTTCGGACTGACGCGCGACCTCGCTGCACTCCAACCGGAGATGGCCCGAGGTGGGTGGCCAGCCAGCGTCGGGCGCAGCGTACGGGGCTTGACGCTCGGCATCCTGGGGCTCGGACGGCATGGTCAGGCGGTGGCTGCGGTCGCGAAGGCCTTCGGGATGCGGGTCATCGCCTGGGGGCCCACGCTCGACGACGAGCGTGCGTCTGCCCACGGGGTCGAACGCCGGGAGCAACCGGAGGATCTCCTGCCCGAGGTCGACGTCCTCAGCATCCACCTCAAGCTCTCCGAGCTGTCCCGTGATCTCCTCGACGCACGTCGCCTCGACCTGCTCCCCTCGCACGCCATCATCATCAACACCGCCCGGGGGGCCATCATCGACGAAGCGGCGATGGCCAGCCGACTCGCCGATGGACGCCTCGGTGGCGCAGGTCTCGACGTGTTCACCACCGAACCCCTGCCCGTCGACAGCCCGCTGCGGACGCTGGACAACGTCCTGCTCACCCCCCACGTGGGCTGGATCGTGGACCAGAACCTCGTGGAGTTCGCCGAAGACACCGTGGGTCACGCGCAGGCGTACCTCGACGGTGCTCTGCAGCCCTCCGCGCTGCTGAACGCCTCGTCGACGGCGGTGGAGCGTCAGCGCGTCGGGGGCTTCTCAGGGTGAGTTCGCGATGCCCGGCGGGGATGGTGTTTCCCTCCGTGGCGAACGGTGTGGTCGTCGCCCGCCCCACGGGGCCTTCCGCCGGGGGTGGTAGACGACCCACATCTCCAACACTGATACCCCCGGAGAGGTGCTCCCCCTCGGGGTTTCACGGTCGCGGTCTCACCGTCGACCGGCGAGTGTGAGGTCGTGTTCGATGGCCTGCGCCGTCTCCTGCAGCCGAGGCAACATCCGCGTGCGGAGCTCGTCCACGGTCACCCGGTGGCTATCGGTCGACACGTTGCAGGCAGCCTCTACCTCGCCGGAAGGCAGGCGGATCGGGACGGCGATCGAGCGGAGTCCGGGCTCGAGTTCCTGGTCGACGAGGGCGTACCCGTCGCGTCGGACCACATCGAGCACGCGAAGCAGCTGCTCGCGCTCGGCCTGGTGGTCGCCCTCGCTGCCGAGGCCGACCAGTGCGAGCTGCTGCGATAGCTGCTCTTCGGCTAGTCCGGCCAGCAGGACCCGACCCATGGAGGTGATGTGGGCCGGCAGGCGCGTCCCGATGTCGATGTCGATACGCATGATCCGGCTCGTCGCGACCCGGGCGATGTAGACGATCGCACCATCGGCGAGCATGGAGACCGATGCAGACTCCTGCACCGTTGCTGACAGCGACGCGAGGTGGGGTTCCGCGAGCCGGGGCAGCGGCACGCTGGACAGGTAGGCGTAGCCGAGCTCGAGGACCTGTGGCGTGAGCTCGAACCGGTGGTCGTGTACCCGCACGTAGCCGAGGTCCACGAGCGTGAGGAGGAACCTTCGGGCGGCTGCGCGGGTCATGCCAGTCGCCCGGGCAACCTCGCTGAGGGTCAGGTACGGGTGCTGCTTGTCGAAGCAGCGCAGGACCGAAAGTCCGCGACCGAGTGACCGCACGTGGTGCCGTGGAAGCTCGTCGGACTCCGGGCCGGTCGGCATCACGCGGGTTGGGACAGGTGCTCTTCGAGGAGGGTGTTCAGGGTGGCAGGGCGCTCGAGGCTGAGCAGGTGCCCGGCATCCGGGATCATCCGGAGCTTCGCGCCCGGTATCCGCGCGGCCAGGTCCTCGGAGTGGGCGGTTGGGATCGCCAGGTCCCGCTCTCCGGCCACGACCAGCGTGGGTGCCGTGATCCGGGTGACGTCCTCGCGCAGGTCCATCGAACCGAGGGCTTCGCAGCAGGCCGCGTAGCCCTCGTCGCTGGTCCCGACGAACCGGGCGATCAGGCGGTCGAGCACCTCATCCTCCGGCCGCTGGCTGCCACCGAACCAGCGGTGGACAGCCCCGTCCACGATCGCGACCGTGCCGTTCGAGCGCACGATCTGCGCGCGATCCGTCCAGGCGTCGGCGCTGTCCAGGTGGGCGGAAGCGCTGCACGCCACCAGGCGGTCAACCCGTGCCGGCTCGTTCGCCGCGACCCACACCGCCGCCATCGCACCCAGCGAGGTACCCACCAGGTGCGCACGGGAGATCTCGAGGCGGTCGAGGAGCGCCACCAGGTCCCACCCGAGGTCCGAGATCGCGTAAGGACCCGCGGGTGCCGGTGACTCACCATGTCCGCGTTGATCGACGGCGATCACCCGGAAGCGCTCAGCGAGCAGCTCGATCTGCGGTGCCCACACGCGGTGATCGGTTCCAAGGGAGTGCGCCAGCACCACGGCGGGTGCGTCGGCGGCCCCGTGAACCCGCGCGTGGACGGCGACGACCGGCTCTGGCGCTCCCGGCACGGACCACTCCCTCCCTGGCGCTGCCCGCGATCACCGGCCGACGGTCACCGGGGTTCTGTGTTCGCACTGCGCATAACCGTTCGCAGACTACCCTACGGAGCCCGCGCAACGTGCGTCGACGCACGCCCGCGCCGGGTGCGTGTGGACCGAGTCGGAGGTTCGGGAGATTGGGGCAGTTCGACCGCATCGACGTGGCGGAGGTCCCCGAACCTGCGATCCTCCTACGCCCGGCCGTGCGGACGGACGTGCCTGCGATCGTCTCGTTGCTCGCCGATGATGCGATCGGTGCGACCCGTGAAGGACCGCTCTCGCCGCTCCCGGCTTCCTACCTGGCGGCCTTCGACGAGATCGAGGAGTCACCGGTCCACGAACTGGTGGTGGCTGCGGTCGATCGCCGGGTGGTGGGTGTCCTCCAACTGTCGTTCCTGCGGTACCTGACCTACCGGGGCGGTGTGCGGGCGCAGATCGAGGGTGTTCGCGTGGCACAGGATGCCCGCGGCGCGGGGATCGGCGGGATGCTGTTCCGCTGGGCGATCGCTCGCGCCGAGGAGTGTGGAGCGCACCTGGTACAGCTCACGACCGATCTCAGGCGGCCCGATGCCAAGCGTTTCTACCAGCAGCTTGGGTTCGAGGTCACCCACCACGGTATGAAGCTCCACCTCCCCGGCCAGCCGACAGGAGCTGGCGACGGCGCGGACGTGCCGGTCGACCATGACGCATCGGAGCCTGCATGATCACGACCCGACCGGAGTTGCTCGGCCACCACGGCATGGTGTCCTCCACCCATTGGCTTGCCAGCACGGTGGCGATGTCGATGCTCGACCGCGGAGGGAACGCCTTCGACGCAGCGGTCGCTGGTGGGCTGATGCTCCAGGTGGCGGAGCCCCACCTCAACGGACCCGCTGGCGAGGTTCCGGCCCTCACCTACGACGCGGCCACCGACGAGGTCGAGGTCCTGGCCGGCCAGGGGCCGGCGCCCGCGGCGGCCTCGATCACCCGGTTCGCCGAGCTTGGACTGGACCGCGTGCCGGGGACCGGCCTGCTCGCGGCCTGCGTGCCGGCGGCCTTCGACACCTGGATGCGCCTCGCGCAGGACCGTGGGCGCCTCCGGCTCCGTGAGCTCATGGAACCTGCGGTCACCTACGCGCGCCGTGGTGTGCCTGTGGTGGAGAAGTTGGCCGCGACCCTCGGTGCGGTGGAGGGCCTGTTCCGCGAGCACTGGTCGACCTCGGAGACGCTCTGGTTGCGGGGAGGGCTCCCACGCAAGGGTGACTGGATCACCAACCCGATCCTCGCGGACACCTACGAGCGGATCCTGGCCGAGGCCGAGGCTGTGACCTCCGACCGGGACGGATGCTTCCAGGCCGCCCGTGACGTGTTCTACCGCGGTTTCGTCGCCGAGGAGATCGATCGCTGGTGCCGCACGACCGAACACGTGGACACCTCGGGCCGGGCGCACGGGGGCCTGCTCACCGGGGAGGACCTGTCAGGGTTCGTGGTCCCCGTGGAGGCGCCGCGCTCGGTCGAGTACCACGGGTGGACCGTCTACAAGCCCGATACCTGGAGCCAGGCACCGGTGTTCCTGCAGCAACTGCGGTTGCTCGAGGGCCTGGACCTGGACGGCACCGCTCCCGACGACCCGCGTTTCCTGCACCTGGTCATCGAAGCCGCCAAGCTGGCCTTCGCCGACCGGGAGTCGTGGTACGGCGACCCCCGCTTCGCCGACGTCCCGATCGACGCGTTGCTGAGCCGCGCGTACGCGGACGAGCGCCGAGCCCTGATCACCGACGAGGCGTCGATGGAGTTGCGACCCGGCCGCCCAGATGGCCGGGAGCCGATCCTGCCGCCCGATCTCCCTGAGGTCGAGGGCTCCGGCAGTGCCCTGGGCGGCGTCGGGGAGCCAACCGTCACGGCGAAGGGGCGGGTCACCGGCGACACCTGCCACATCGACGTGGTCGACGCCGAGGGCAACATGGTCTCCGCGACCCCCAGCGGTGGGTGGCTGCAGAGCTCCCCGGTCATCCCCTCCCTCGGCTTCGCGCTCGGGACACGCGGTCAGATGTTCTGGCTCGACCCCGACCATCCCAACGCGCTGGCTGGCGGGAAGCGGCCGCGCACGACCCTGACCTGCACCCTGGCGCGGCGTGACGGCCGCGTCCGGCTCGCCTTCGGGACGCCGGGGGGAGATCGCCAGGACCAGTGGTCGCTCATCTTCTTCCTGCGCCACGTCCACCATGGCTTGGACCTCCAGGAGGCGATCGACGCACCGACCTTCAACTCCGACCACGCCCCGAGCTCCTTCTTCCCACGGGGGAGGAGCCCCGGTCGGATGACCGTGGAGGACCGCTTCCCGACCTCGACCGTGGATGCGTTGGTCGAACGCGGGCACCGGGTGGCGCTGGCGGAACCGTGGTCCCTGGGTCGGATCTCGGCCGTCGGTGCCGATGGTGATCCAGCGCCGCTGAAGGCCGCGGCGAACCCCCGGGGCCGGCAGGGGTACGCCGTCGGGCGCTAGGTCACTCAGCTCGGGTCTTGTTGGCGCGGATCGACACCAGGGCACGTGTCACCTCGTGGGTGATCGTGCGCAGGTCCCGCGCCATCGTGGCCCGACGCTCCAGAGGGACGTCGACCAGCGATTGTTCCGCCATCGCACCGAGCAGGGTGGTGGCTCGTTCAAGGGCGCGCCGACCGGCGGCGGTGAGGGAGAGGTTCGATTCGCGCCGATCGCGCTGGTTCGCCGTCCGAACGAGCAGGCCCTTGGTCACGAGCCCGTCGACGCTCTCCGAGATCGCCGGGAGGGTGATCGTGGCGTGCGTGCCGAGCTGTGTGACCGTGGTGTGGCCCTGATCGACGCGCTCCAAGAGTCGGAACTGGCGGAAGGTGAGGGGAGGGTCGAGGTCCCGCAGGACCGCGTTCTCCAGCCGGGTCAATCGCGGAGCGAGCTCGAACAGTGCACGCCCGGCATCCAGGTCGGGACGGTCAGCCTCGATGGTGCTTCCTCCGCAGCGTTGGGCGCACATCATGCCCGACTGAGCGCTGACCTGCCCGGTTCAACGCGACAGGAACGCGGCGAGGCGGTCCTGTGCCTCCTCGCCGCCGATGCAGACGGCCTGGGCCAGCGCATCAACCAGGCGCCGGTGGTCGGGAGCAACGCGCATCGCCTCCTTCGCGAGCCGCTGGGCGCCGGGTGCCGGCGCGGTGAGCTCTCCGAGGAGGTCGTCAACGGCCTGGTCGAGCCCCTCCGGTTCGGCCAGCCGTGAGGCCAGTCGCAGCCGATGCGCCTCCTCACCGTCGATCCTGCGGCCGGTGAGGATCAGGTCCGTCGCCACGTCCCAGCCGACCAGGCGCGGCAGACGCCACAGGCCACCGCCGCTGGGGACCAAGCCCAGCCGAACCTCCGGAAGCCCCCACTTGGCACGTGGCGTCGTCACACGCAGGTCACAGGCCAGCGCGAGCTCACAGCCACCCCCCAGGGCGTAGCCATCGACGACCGCAACGGTCGGCCAGGGGTGCTCCTCCAGCCGCTGGAACAGGTCGCTGTTGAGCCGTCCCAGGCTGTCCTCGACCGTCCGTTCCTTGAGGGCAGCGATGTCCGTGCCAGACACGAACATGCCCGGGACCGCACTCGCGACGACGAAGGGCTTCGGTGTCCGGTGGTGGGTCGTCAGGGCCTCGTCCAGGGCTGCGCTGACCGCCGGGCTCAGCGCGTTCCGTTTGTCCGGGCGGTCCAGGAGGAACCACACCGCGCGCTCGTCCTCGCGCAGGATCGTCGGTGCCATGGGTCGCGCTCCTCGTGGGGTCGGGTGGCCTTGCCGGCATCGGTGGGTGGGGGTCGAACCTATAGCGTGCAGGACGGCGAGCGAGACACGGTCGCCGTGGGAGCTCGGGGAGGGTGGGTCGTGACTGACGAGGTGTCCGCGCAGGATCCGGGGGATGCACGGATAGCCGGTGGAGGTCGGGAGGCCGCGGGTGCGACCTTCCTCGTCTTCACCGACAGTGCCGACATCGCCGCGGTCTATCGCCGTCAGCTCCCGGAGGGCTGGGCGATCGAGCACCTCGAGGATCGTCACGATCGTGACGAGCGGCGCGCCAAGCTCGAGCGGGCTGACGTGATGCTCCACGCCGATGTCGTGCTTGACGACCACGAGCTCGGTTACGCGACCCGGCTGCGGCTCATCCAGCGCCAGGGAGTGGGCTACGACAACCTGGAGGTCGAGGCAGCAGCGGCTCGCGGCATCGCGGTGTGCCTATGTCCGGTGGGGACGCCGGAGTCGGTGGCGGAGCACACGGTCCTGCTCATGCTGGCCGTGGCGCGTCACCTCCCGGAGATCCATCGGGACGTCGCGGCTGGTGCCTGGCCGAAGTGGGGCTATCGTGATCGATCGATGGGCCTGGACGGTACGCGCGTGACGATCGTGGGGTTCGGGCGCATCGGCCAGGCGGTCGCGGAGCGGCTGCTGGCCTTCGGCGCACGCCCGACCGCGGTGGTCCGGCCCGGCCGGACGCCTGACGAGGAGTGGAGGGTCCGCGGGGTCGACGTGGTCCACGACATCGACGAGGTCCTGGAGCGCTCCGAGATCCTCAGCCTCCACTGTCCCCTGACGGATGAGACCCGTGGGATGATCGATGCGGCGCGCCTGGCCCGGATGCCGCAGGGCTCGATCCTGGTCAACACCGCGCGCGGCGCCATGGTGGTCGAGGATGACCTGGTGGCCGCCGTGCGTGGTGGGCACCTGCTCGGGGCGGGGCTGGACGTGATGTCGGAGGAACCCCCGCCTGTGGAGCACCCGCTACGCACGCTGCCCGGCGTCGTCCTGACGTCCCACCTCGCCGCAGGCACGCGTACGACCCAGGAGCGCAAGGCCGAGGTCGTGATGGACAACGCGCGTGCGGTCATCGAGGGCCGCGAACCACGCTTCCGCCTGGCATGAGGACGGCACCGGATACTTGACAGGCGTCGACTCACCCGGAGAAGATGTGCGCCTTAAGAACTCTCGTTCGCGATGCGAACGCCTGGATACTCCGCGCAGCAGGAGGCCCCGTGGCTCGAATCATGGCGCTGCCGGATGCCGTCCGTGAGCTGGTGGACGATCGGGACGCGGTCGCCTTCGAGGGCTTCACACACCTGATCCCCTTCGCCGCCGCCCATGAGGTCATCCGTGCCGGACGTCGCGACCTCACCCTCATCCGGATGACCCCGGACCTGATCTATGACCAGTTGATCGGTGCCGGATGCGTTTCACGGCTGATCTTCTCGTGGGGTGGGAACCCCGGGGTCGGGTCACTGCACCGCTTCCGCGACGCGGTCGAGCGCGCCTGGCCCCGGCCGCTGGAGGTCGAGGAGCACAGCCACGCGGCCATGGCGGCCGCCTACCAGGCGGGCGCCAGTGGGCTGCCCTTCGCGGTGCTGCGCGGCTACGTCGGTACCGATCTCCCGAGCGTGACCCCGACGGTCCGCTCGATCACGTGCCCCTTCACCGGCGAGGTGCTCGCAGCCGTCCCGGCGCTGACACCCGACGTTGGCATCGTCCATGCCCAACGCGCTGACCGGGACGGCAACGTGCTGATCGAGGGGATCGTTGGAGTGCAGAAGGAGGTCGTGCTCGCCTCAGCCCGGTCCCTTGTCACGGTCGAGGAGATCGTCGACCAACTGTCGGCGCCGAGCCCGAACTCGGTCGTCCTGCCGAGCTGGGCGGTGGACGTCGTGGTCGAGGTGCCACGCGGCGCGGCCCCCTCCTACGCTCACGGCTACTACGAGCGAGACAACGCCTTCTACGTCGCCTGGGACGCGATCTCCCGCGACCGCGAGGGGTTCCTCGTCTGGATGCGCGAGCACGTCGACCCGAACCTGGAGCCGGCATGACGACGCTGCAGGCCAGCTCGGACGAACTGATGACGGTGGTCGCGAGTCGGGCGCTGCGCAACGACGACGTCTGTTTCGTCGGTATCGGTGCACCCTCGGCGGCCTGCAACCTGGCCCGAGCCACGCACGCGCCGGAGCTCGTGCTGATCTACGAGTCCGGCACGCTCGAGACGCGCCCGGACAACCTGCCACTGTCGATCGGTGATGGCGAGCTGTGCGACACCGCGCTCACCACGGTCAGTGTGCCGGAACTCTTCGGCTACTGGCTGCAGTCCGGCCGCATCAGCAAAGGGTTCCTCGGCGGCGCACAGATCGACCGGTTCGCCAACATCAACAGCACGGTGATCGGACCGTATGATGAACCGATGGTCCGGCTGCCCGGTGGCGGTGGTGCACCGGAGATCGCTGCGAACTGCGGTGAGGTGTTCATCATCGCCAAGCATCAACCACGGGTGCTGGTCGAGCGCATCGACTTCATCACCTCTCTCGGACACGGAACGGGTGGCACCGCGCGGGCGGATGCCGGATTGGTCACCGCGGGGCCGACCCTGCTGGTCACCGATCTGTGCATGATGCGGCCCGAGGAGGACACGCGGGAGCTGGTGGTCAGCTCGATCCATCCAGGGTCCACGCGCGGGCAGATCCAGGAACGGACAGGGTGGGAGGTGAGGTTCGCGGAGGACGTCGCCGAGACCCCGCCGCCGACCGACGACGAGCTCCGCATCCTGCGTGAACTCCACGAGCGCACACGCCGGTCCCACGCTGGTGGCTGAACACCGGGTGAGGGCCAGCGATGGTGTCGAGCTGGCGTGCCTGGTGACCGGCGGGGAGGGGCCCGGACCACCCCTGGTCCTGCTCAACTCGCTGGGCACCGACCGGACCATGTGGGACGAGGTTCTTCCGGCGTTGACCGCCAGCCGCCCGGTGGTCCGGTTCGATGCCCGTGGCCACGGTGCGTCAGAGGTCCCGCCCGGTCCCTACACCCTCGAGCGGCTGGTGGACGACGTCCATGACGTGGCACGGGCCCTCCACCTCGATGCCGTGGACCTGTGCGGCTGCTCGCTGGGCGGCCTCGTCGCGCTCGGAGCCGTGGTCAGGCGTGCCTCGTGGGTGCGGCGCGTGGTCGTCTCCAACAGCGCGGCCCACTTCGGCACCGCCGAGGCTTGGGAGCAGCGCGCCCGTACGGTGGAGGCGAGTGGCATGACGACGATCGCTGACACGGTCCTTCAGCGTTTCCTCAGCCCGGCCTTCCGGGACACCGAGGTGGCCCGGGCTGACGAACTGCGGCAGCGACTGGTGGACACGCCGGTCGCGGGCTACGCGGCCAGCTGCCGGGCCCTGGCGCAAGCGGACCTCCGTCCGGGCTTGGCATCCGTTGCTGCCCCGGTCCTGGTCGTCGCCGGTCAGGACGATGTCGCGGTGCCGGCCGCCGTGTCACTGGAGGTCGCAGAGGCCGTCCAGGACGGCAGCGCCGTGCTGCTGCCGGGCGGGCACCTGAGCAGCGTCGAGCAGCCGGCTGCGTTCACCACCGCGGTCCTCGAGCACCTTGATGTCTACCAGCGGAACAGGAGCACCTGATGATCGACGCAGGCCAGCCAGCACCGCCGGTGCTGCTCACCGACCAGGACGGACATGTCGTCGACCTCGCCGAGCTGCGGGGGCGCCTGGTGGTGCTGTACTTCTACCCCCGTGATGAGGGGGTCGGGTGCACCGCCCAGGCCTGCGACATCCGGGATCGCTGGGCAGCGTTCGAAGAGCGGGGGGTCGCCGTCTTCGGTGTCTCCGCCGACGACGTCGGCGCTCACGCGAGCTTCGCCGCCGCTCACGGTCTCCCGCATCGGCTGCTCGCCGATCCAGACCGGAGCGTCATCGAGGCCTACGGGTCGTGGGGTCTGCGGACGCGGCGGGACGGAACCCAGGCGATGTCGGTCCAGCGGAACACGTTCCTGATCGACCGGGAGGGACGCATCGCTGCCGCGTGGAAGGAGGTCGACCCCGCCGAGCACGCCCAGCTGGTCCTCGACGCCGTCGACCGGCTCGACCCGTCCTGACCCCGCGCTCGACACCTGGCCCGGCGACCGACGCCCAACCGGTCGTGAACCGACAGCCGCACGACGGGAGAACGGATAGGGCACCGAAGCGTTCTCGTGGTTACCCTACCCACAGCGGAGGGCCGTCCGGCCGAGGGACCGCACACGCGGCTCGGCCACAAGTCACAGCACGCCTTGGAGGCAGATGTGGAATCGTTCGAGTATGACGTGATCGTGGTGGGAGCTGGGAACGCGGCGTTGGTGGCTGCGTTGACGGCGCATCAG
>SL_7KL_010_BRINEDRAFT_10000505_pt1 | contig 18440 bp, 19 predicted proteins | sample SodLak_010_BRINE_FD_10663 | JGI IMG/M metagenome (IMG submission 10663)
CGCGGTACTCGTTCCGCGGGTGATTTGATCGTTTGCCCTGTGACAATCGCTAGCGTCCCCCCGACATGCTTTTATTGATGAACAAACTTGTACATCATAAGACTAAATCATACATTGGTGTTCTACAATGCAGGATTATATTCAACAGGTAACAGACGGCAATGATCTCACCGTTGATGAAGCACGGGATGCAGCACGCCTCATCTTCGAGGAGGCAACGGAATCACAGATCGGTGCACTGCTTGCGGCCCTCCGGGCGAAAGGCGAGACCGAAGAGGAGATCGCAGGCTTTGCACAAGGGATGCGAAATGCTGCGCGAACAATCAGCCCCGACCGAGAGCCGCTCGTCGATACGTGTGGTACAGGAGGAGATGACTACGATACAATCAACGTCTCAACAACGAGCGCGATCGTCGCCGCCGGTGCAGGAGTTGCGGTCGCAAAACACGGGAACTACTCCGTTTCGTCATCCTCGGGGAGCGCGGATGTCCTCAAAACCGCAGGCGTCACTGTTGATGCAGAGCCGCCCGCGGTTGAAGACGCGATCGAGAGAGATGGAATTGGATTCATGCTCGCACCCGTTTTTCACCCTGCAATGAAAGCGGTCATTGGCCCGCGAAAAGAGCTCGGTATGCGGACGATCTTTAATATTCTTGGTCCGCTCACGAACCCTGCTGGTGCCGATGCACAAGTACTCGGCGTCTACGATGCAGACCTTGTTCCAGTGATTGCGAACGCACTTGTTCATATGCCGGTTGAGCACGCACTGGTTGTCCACGGCGACGGCATGGACGAGATTGCAATTCACGGCGAAACAACCGTGGCAGAGGTAACGGGAACAACCGTAGAAACCTACACCGTGGACCCTGAGTCGATCGGACTTGAAACAGCGCCCGTCTCTGCCGTCGCCGGTGGCTCACCCGAAGCGAATGCCGCAGACCTTACTGGAATTTTAACCGGTGATGTAACAGGCCCAAAACGACATATTATTCTCGCAAATGCGGGCGCAGCGATCTATGTTGCAGGACTTGCAGATTCGATCGAAGACGGTGTTGATCAGGCCGCAGCCGCGATCGATAGCGGTGCTGCAGCGGCAAAGCTTGATGCGCTCTGTGGTGCGACAACAACGGAGGCATAGATGGCTCGCGTCAAAATCTGTGGCCTAACGGACAGTGCCGATCTCAGAGCTGCTGTTGAAGCTGGGACGGATGCGGTTGGATTCATTAGCGAAGTGCCCGTTGACACGCCACGAGAAGTCGATCGGAGTCAAGCAGCCGCGCTCATTGCAGAAACGCCGCCGTTTGTGACTGCGACGCTTGTGACCATGGCTGAGACACCTGAAGAGGCGGTGTCAATTGTCCGGACAACCCGTCCAGACGCACTGCAGCTCCACGGATCGTTTGACTCCGAAGAGCTTGGGTTCATCCGCGCTGAAACCGGAATCAAACTGATACAAACAATTGATCATACAGAGACCGATCGTGCCGCTGAGTTGGATCAGGTTGTCGATGCACTTCTGATTGATTCAACAGACGAGTCGGGCGCGGGCGGAACTGGTGAAACGCATGATTGGGCAGCAACCGGCGAACTGGTTGAGTCGCTCACCTCACCAGTTATTCTTGCTGGTGGGCTTACACCGGATAATGTTGCGGAAGCAGTCTCTATCGCCGCGCCATTTGGTGTTGATGTTGCCTCCGGTGTTGAAGCCGAAGGTGGTATCAAAGACCACACCGCGGTTGCGACGTTCATCCAGAATGCCGGCCGTGAACTGGAGGTGAGACAGCTATGAGTGAGCCCAAAACACACGCTCGATACCGCCTCGATCGTTCACAAGCCGAATTTGTCGACCTGATTGGAGATCGGTCCGAACCGGTTGTTGCTCGGGTGAGTGCAACCCTCGATATCGACATCTCTCCGCTTGCTACCTATACTGCACTCTCGGAGAAGAGCCCGTACAGCTTCCTGTTAGAGAGTGCTGAAAAAGTTGCCTCCAGCAATCCAGACGGCGCATTTGGGAGTTCACAATCCGCGGACAAACATGCTCGATACTCGTTTGTTGGCTATGACCCCGAAGCCGTTGTCTCGGTTGAGCCGGGTAACACAACAATCGAACCACTCGGTCCTGCTGGTGCGTATCTCTCCGAACAGGTACCGTCTGATTCGGATGGAGATATCCTCGATCGACTTCGACAGGCACTTCCAGCAATTGATCGACGTGGCTTTCCAGAGACGGACCGCCAACAGCTTTCCGGCGGTCTTGTTGGATTTCTCACCCACGAAGCAGTGTACGACTTGTTCTTAGAAGAAGTTGGATGTGAACGACCTGACGTGGCGCTCCCGGATGCTCAGTTTGTTCTTACAACAAAGACACTCGTATTTGACGATGCAAAAGGAACGGTTGAGCTTGTCTTTACGCCGATTGTTACTCCTGATACTGATCCTGCTGCGCTGTACAACGATATCCAATCGGAGGTACAGACGCTCTGTGTGGAACTTGACGCTGCAGTAGACCCCACGCCTGGAGGGTTTATTCGAACTGGCGAAATAGCAGGGAGCCAAACTGCCTACGAGGATGCGGTTCGAGAGGCAAAACAACACGTCCTCGATGGCGACATCTACCAAGGTGTGATCTCCCGGACACGTGAACTGACCGGAGATATCGATGCGATCGGGTTGTACGAGTCGCTCCGGTCGATTAACCCGTCTCCGTACATGTACCTCCTCTCGCACAATGACCTCTCAATCGTGGGTGCAAGCCCGGAGACGCTTGTCTCAGTACAGGGCGATCGGATTGTGTCAAATCCAATTGCAGGGACGTGTCCGCGTGGGAGTAATCCGGTCGAGGATCGGCGGCTTGCTGGTGAGATGCTCGCTGACGGCAAAGAGCGTGCAGAGCATACCATGTTGGTCGACCTGGCGCGTAACGATGTTCGACGCGTCTCTGTCGCTGGGTCGATCGAAGTTGAGGAGTTCATGAACGTCCTCAAATACAGCCACGTCCAACATATCGAATCAACCGTCACCGGAACACTCGCGCCGGAGTATGATGCGTTTGACGCAACACGGGTTACGTTCCCTGCCGGAACGCTTACTGGCGCACCGAAAGTGCGAGCAATGGAAATCATCGACAAACTGGAGTCAACACCACGCGGCGTCTACGGCGGTGGCGTTGGCTACTTCTCTTGGAGCGGTGATGCTGACTTTGCGATCGTTATACGAACCGCCACGATCGAACACGGAGCCGATGGTGCGGACGATCGGATAACGATCCAAGCAGGTGCTGGCTTAGTTGCAGACAGTGACCCAACGAGCGAATATGAGGAGACTGAGCAGAAAATGGGTGGTGTCCTCGCCGCAATTGAGGCGATCGAACAGACGGAGGTCGAACAATGAACGTCCTCTTCATCGACAACTACGACTCATTCACGTACAACCTTGTCGAGTACGTCTCAGAACAAACGCTCCCAGATGGTGAAGAAATTGAGATCAAGGTCATCAAAAATACGGCTGCTGTTTCGGAGGTGGATGCCTTCGATCCCGATGCAATCATTATCAGTCCCGGTCCGGGACATCCAAAGAATGCTCGTGATGTTGGCGTTACGATGGATGTGCTTACCAATCACAGCAAAACGGTTCCAACGCTTGGTGTTTGCCTCGGGCTTGAAGCCGCAGTGTATGCCTATGGGGGGTCGATCGGGCATGCACCGGAGCCGATTCACGGGAAAGCGTTCCCGATGGACCACGATGGACGTGGCGTGTTCTCCGGCCTTGCTGATGGGTTCCAAGCAGGACGCTATCATTCATTGATTGCGACCACAGTACCGGATTGTTTTGAGATTTCAGCAACGACGGATCATAACGGCGAAGCTCTGGTGATGGGTGTCCGGCATCGAGAGTATCCGATCGAATGTGTGCAGTTTCATCCTGAAAGTGTTCTCACTGGACCGGGACATGAACTGATTTATAATTTCTTGTCGACTGCACACAAACACCGACTCCCTGTGTAATTCTGTTCTAGATTAGTCCGAACACCATTGCAATCACTGCAGCACTAACGACTACGACGCCAATGGTTACAACTCGCCATGCAATGTGGAGGATAATTCGACTAACATATAGTGCAACTAAGAGAAGACACAACGCAAGAAGCAGTTGCCCTAACTCTGTCCCCAAAACTCCACCTTGCGCAACGGTTACTGCCCGTAGCATACCGAAACGAAACTGTTGAGCCAGCATAAACTTGTGGTCATCCAACGTGAACAACTAGTAAGTATCACTCACAAAAGTAGCAACATATTGGCCAAAATCACCATCCGTCTATTCAATCGATTGGCATGGGGCCGAGAATCACTTTCACTCCGCTCTGAACAGTATTATAGTTACGCAACACGAGTACTCTACTATGCTGTAATCGGCACCAATCGGTGTCGATTGCACCTGCCCGCATAGTAACCAAATAGATGTATCTATGTCAACTCAGATTTCAGTAATACAAGCAAAGCTGAACACTTATGAGGCTGGCATTGAAACGAAACTCCTGTTCAAAATGAGTACACCACTGATCACCGATTTCGGCATTTTCGCCGCACAAACCACCCAACTCGGCGAGGAGGTGGACGCGTGAGCAACGCGGACCTTTCCGCCGATGAACTGACGCTTCCGATCAAACGCACCACTGGAGATACGCTTGAATCGCGTCTCACTGGCAATGCGTACAACAACATTCTCCCAGCCCGATACCTCCGGAAAAACGCTGACGGAGAACTTGTCGAGNCACAGGAAGCACTCTTCGAGCGCGTTGCAAAGAACGTTGCTCTCGCAGAAGCNGTCTTCGAAGCAGAAAAACAAGGCGTTGAAATCACTGTCACCCCTGACCAGCTAAAACCAGGACATCCGCGACGTGACGAACTTGCCGAAGACGTATTCGGGAAGGGCGTCAGTGCTGGTGACGATGTCGAGACAGCACTCTCGGTCTACAACATTAACAAGTTCGCCTACGAGACAATCGTTCCAGCGCTTCCAGACGAAATTGCAACACATGTCGAATCTGTTGCTGAAGAGTTCGAAGAGCAGATGACGAGGCTCTCGTTCATGCCGAACTCACCAACACTCATGAATGCTGGTGATGAACTCCAGCAGCTTTCGGCATGTTTCGTTGACTCCCCAGCGGACGATATTGAAGACATTCACCAGACGATGAAAGAAGCCGCAGAGGTCTTCCAAAGCGGTGGCGGAATGGGGTACGCATTCTGGAAACTCCGTCCATATGGTGATGCAGTCGGCTCAACCGGTGGAATCGCTTCCGGTCCGATCACATTCATGCGAACATATGACCAAATGTGTGAGACGATCGCACAAGGTGGTGCACGACGTGGCGCACAAATGGGCGTCATGCGCGTATCACACCCAGATGTGATTCAGTTCCTTCATGCGAAAAATAAGGATGTTTCACTGGCTCACAGCCTCCGACTGAACGATCCTGACGACTATACACACACCTCATTTGCGGACGCACTTGAGGAAGCACGGGAACTCATTGACGAGGATGGACGAGTTCCGAAACATCTCCGAAACGCAGTTGAGGGCCACCTTTCGAACTTCAATATCTCCGTTGGTGTCACTGATGACTTCATGGAGGCGCTCTACAACGACGAAGAATTCGTCTTCACAAATCCACGAACCGAAGAGCCACACATCTCGACACCAGAGACAAAAGAGATCTACGATATGTTCGACCTTGGCGAGTACGTCGAGGTTGGCGAAGTGCTTTCGATCCCAGCAAACGAGCTTTGGGACCATATCATTCAAGGCGCGCACGAGAACGGTGAGCCTGGCGTAATCTACCTCGAAAGAGTCAACAAACAGCATTCGTTCGATGTTCAAAAATACCCCGAACACGAAATCTTAGCGACAAACCCGTGCGGTGAACAGCCGTTAGAAGAGTATGAGGCCTGTAACCTCGGTCACATTAACCTCTCAACAATCGCCGACTTTGGTGCACCGGACTGGCGTGTCTGGTACAACGAACATCGTGACGAATACGACTCCTTTGAAGATGCAGTTGACGCATTCCTAGCTGATGCGATCGACTTCGAGGAGTTTGACCACCGGATCGCATACGGAACGCGATTCCTTGAAAACGTTGTCACGATGAGCGACTTCCCAGTCTCTGAGATCGAACAGAAAGTCCGAGATATGCGAAAGATCGGACTCGGTATTATGGGGCTTGCACAGCTGTATCTCCAACTCGGGATCCGCTACGGCTCCGATGAAGGGAACGAAGTTGCCCGTCAGCTCATGACCCACATCAATCACGAGTCAAAATGGACCTCCCACGAACTGGCCGCCGATCGTGGTACGTTCAACGACTGGGATGAGTCAAAGTACGCAACCCCAACCGAATACGCCGAGTGGTTTGAACACCACACCGGACTCAACGCAGACGAGTGGGAAGATGGCTTCCCGATCCGAAACCACAACACAACGACGATCGCCCCAACTGGCACGACCTCGATGATCGGAAACACCACCGGTGGGTGTGAGCCGATCTTTAACGTCGCATACTACAAGAACGTCTCCGACGATGTGCAGGGAGACGAGATGCTTGTTGAGTTCGATGACTACTTCCTCCGTGTTCTGGAGGCAAACGACATCGATGTTGATGAGGTCAAACGTGAAGCCCAAGAACAGATGGCTACAAACGAGTTTGATGGCGTTGAAGGACTTGAGACCGTCCCTGACGCGATCGGAGAGCTCTTTGTAGTCACAAGCGACCTGAGCGGAATTGACCACGCAAGCGTGCAGTGTGCATGTCAGGCTGGCGTTGATTCGGCTATTTCGAAAACCTGTAACTTCCCGAACTCCGCAACGATGGAAGATATGGACGAAGTGTACCGATACATCTACGACCACGGTGGCAAAGGTGTCACGGTCTACAGAGACGGAACTCGATCGAAACAGGTGCTTACGACGCGTGCAAAGAACACCGAGTTCGCCGACGATGCTGAAGCGGCCGAACAGATTGTCACCCAGATTGAGGAGGTCTTTGGTGGTCTCAAAGACTTCCTTGACAACGAAGAGGTTCAGGCTGAACTCTCAGTTGAGTTTGACGAACTCTTCGGGAGCACCGAAAGCGGTCTTGGGAAGAAGCAGCCGCGGCCAGACGTGCTGTATGGCGTTACCCAGCGAATCGACACTGGCTACGGGAAACTCTACGTGAACATCAACGAGGATGCCAACGGACAGCCGTTTGAGCTGTTTGCAAATATCGGTAACTCAGGTGGATTCACTGCGTCTTTCACTGAAGCACTCGCAAAAACAATTTCAACAGCGCTTCGATCTGGCGTTGATCCAGCGGAGATTGCAAGCGAACTTAAAGGCATTCGCAGTCCAAAAGTTGCGTGGGATAAAGGCGAACAGGTCAACTCTATCCCGGATGCGATCGGCACCGCAATGCAGCGCTATCTCAACGGCGATATTGAAAAACCGTACCCAAAACAGCAGAATCTCACAGAGCTTGAGAAAGAGACAGCAGACGTAGATGCTGAACCACCGGAAACAGACGGTGGCGCATCTGTGTCTGCGCCACAAACGGACGCAACCGATGACTTGCTCGCAGCAGGTGAGAGTCCAGAGTGTCCATCTTGTGGTAGCATGACGCTGTATTTCTCTGAAGGCTGTAAGACGTGTGAGTCCTGCGGCTGGTCGGAGTGCTAATACAGCATGAATAGTATTTAGATTATTTTTATTTTCACGATCGACACCGCCTCTGGACTGTTATAAAGATTAGTACCGTTATCTGGTTGGGATCTTCTCAACCGGCTCTGCACCACGATGCTGTCGATCAGCGCTTCCGATCCCGCTCACTTCACGGAACACGGCTTCTGGATCCTTGTTCCACGTCCATCGCCAGCGAGTTTTTGCAAGCAGATACAGCTTTCGTGTTGTACTCAATTCAGGCGTCTCCGAGAGCACATCATACTCCAACTCCCGAATGAGTCGGTGATGATCTGCATACAGCACTGCGGCCAAAAGCACCGCAAGCTGGCAATCCTCCGGCAAGTATTTGATCCCGGCAACACCGTCCTCATAGAGTCGCTCGGCTCTGCGCAGTTCCGCTTGCATTGCTGCAGCAAACTCCGGTGTCATCTCAAAATTAAGGAGTTGTTCTTCGGTGACGCCGTGCTCTTCGAGTGTGGTTTGTGGGAGATAGATTCGATCGCGATCGACAATATCTTCTCGTACATCACGGAGGAAGTTTGAAAGTTGGAATGCTTCACCAAGTGCGGTTGCATGGGCTAGTGCAGTATCTGGGTCGTCTGGATCCATCACTGCAGTCATCATTCGACCAACAGCCGCTGCAGAGCCATCCATGTATGTTTCTAGCTCCTCGTAGGTCTCGTATCGGGACGTCGTAGTGTCCGAAAGCATTGCATCGATGAAGGTTTCAACGTCCGAATCTGCGATGTCGTAGCGCTCTCGCATCTCTGAGAACGCAGTCAGAATGGGGTCATCAGTCTCTGCTTTGCCAAGTGCGGCAGCCTGCAATTCAAGCAGCTCTTCTCGTTGCTGTTCAGGGGTTGCATCACCTGCATCGTCGACTACTTCATCAGCAACGCGGAAAAACGCATACAGGACGTATGTGGCTTCTCTAACGCGCTCTGGAAGGAGCCGTGTTGCTACGTGGAAAGTCTTTCCTGTCTGCTGTTGTATCGCCTTGCTTTGGGCGACTTGATCGTCGTCTACCATATGTTGGAAAGTAGGGAGGTCCTTTGCGGTTGCGAGAGACGGTTCCGGCGGCAGGACATATACCATTTAATACGTACGCAACCAACATAACAGTTCGTACCGATATACTGACAACGACGAATCGCTACACTGCGACCCATTTTCAATAGAATGTATCTGAACAGTCGTAGACGACACCGTGCTCCGGACAAATATATTTGCAGTGTCTATGCATCATTGACGCTCCACACAGGGGGCACGGCCTGCCTGCCACGGTTTCGCTTTCCGTAGTTATATTACATGATCGCTTTGCCATTCGATACTACATAGTTCAGATACAACGTACATATAGTATGCCCTGTCTACTCATCTGTGACCCCCCGCGCAGCGGCAACCTTTGTTGCATCTGGAATGTATAACCCAGTGCTTGGTTCCAACAGTCCTGCGTCGAACCGCTTTGCGCGAATCAGTCCGAGCCCAAACACAATCGCGACGACAAGCGGGATCCAGTTTCCGAACCAGATGTTGATGAATCCCCACAGAATGACAAAGCTCACCATGTCATCCAACATGAACTCACAGCTTCGGAGCCGAGATTCGAGCTCGTCACGATCGAACGCCCAATCCATTACGGCCACCGCAACAGTTGCACTTACCACCCACCCAGCGTAGTTCGAAAGTGGAACATTATAAAATGCCCCTCCATCTGCAAACGCCCAAAACCCGAGCGAGACTGCCGCAGGATCGAGCACAACGTCCATTGCGACCACTGCTGGAATGACAACCGCTAGCCGAACCACCCACCGGTCAGCAAGGTCTCCGAGCAGTAGGATACAGAGAAGATATGAGTTCATCACAATCGGCAGGAAAAACAGCGGTAGCGCTGCTGGAATCCCTTCAATCATTGGCCCAAGTGTGACACCGTAGCTAAAACCGCCGTACGGCCATCCGGTTGTCACACCAATGTACTCGATCGCATACGTGTAGCTCATAAGCAGTACAATCCCAGCAACCGCTTTCCGATCGATCGTTGGAAGCACACCAACAATAAGTGGAGCAGCCATCACAGCAGTGCCGAACAGTATAAATGGCGGATTAAATTGGAGCGGTTCTGGAACCCAGCCGTTGGCCGACCCAAGGAGCATAAACGCCCCAACAAGCGGGAAGAAGACAGAGATTGTAAACCGATTTCCATCCACAAAGGCATCTAACCATGGCTCTGCTTCGCTTCTACTCCGTGGTGCCCATGAGAAGAGCCCATCCCGTGTTGAAGACTCCGCACTCATCCGATCACCTCCCACACTGGGACAATCTGCCATAGCGCACCCATTGTAATGAGTGCGCCAACAACGGTGTTCAACGCAGGGAACCACCAGTATGCACGTGTTACATCAACATCGCTCAGTGCAACACCAGCCACAAATAGCGGATACACAATCATCAACGCACCCAGAAGCGGCGTTACCATTGCAAAGAGTGCTGCAGTTAGCAGCCAACAGCCACCAACATATGTATATGTTCGCGTCTCTCCAAGCCACGTTGCGGTCGTCTCAATGCCTGCCCGTCGATCGGGGCCAATGTCCGGAATCGCAGAAAACGTATGCATTCCCATTGTCCAGAGCCATGCTGCAGCGATCGCAACCAACGGTGGATTTGATCCAGCAACGACGGCATACGCAGCGACACCAGGCAAGATGTATAGTCCATTTGAAATCGAATCTGCAAACGGCGTTGTTTTGAACCGAAGCGGTGGTGCACTATAGCCGACTGCGAGCATAAAAAAACCAATGAGCCATGGCCATGCAACTGGCGGGGTGATGAAAAATAGCCCAACGCCAAGTACACCGCTCACAATAACGGCTGTGAGAACGCTCCAATCGCCTTGCCACCGCGCTTCTTTGTCGTCTTTTTTTGGGTTCTCAGCATCGATCTCCGCGTCGTATAGATCATTGACGCCATACAACAATATGTTCGCAGGGAACAAAAAATACGCAAATAAAAGCAGACTCACAGGAAGAAATAGCTCATTTGTCGTAGACGCAGCTGCGGCAACAGCGACCACAATCGGCCCTGCAAGATAGAGCCAAAATCGTGGTCGAGAGAGAGTAATGAGGTACCAGAGCCGATCGCTCACGGAGTCGTCTGTGTTGTTTTCAGATCCTGCAGTTCGCGTCATACCCATGATCACTTTACAATCTCTTCAGCCGTGATTTGCCCACTGATCAGACACATCGGGACACCGATTCCGGGCGTTGTGTATGACCCTGTAAAGTAGAGCCCATCAACCTTCTTCGATCGGTGCGGTGGCCGAAAGAGCGCGGTCTGGCGAAGCGTGTGCGCCATCCCGAGGGCAGTCCCTTGCATACTGTTGTATCGGTCAGTGAAGTCATCAACAGAGAATACTTTTTCAAACACAATTCGATCATGAAGCGACACACCGGTATTCTCTGCAATATCGTCAAGTACGAGCTCTCTATACTGTTCTCTAATTTCCGGTGTGTCCTCGAGATCCGGTGCGATCGGAACTAATGCAAACAGGTTGCTGTGTCCTTCTGGTGCGACTGTGTCATCCGTTTTCGATGGGACACAGAGGTAGTATGCAGGGTCATCTGGCCATGCTGGATTCTCAAAGATTTCTTCGAAGTGTGGCTCCCAATCTGTTGGGATCACAAGCGTGTGATGTGCAAGCGGCTCAACGTCGCCCTCGACGCCTAAATAGATCAAGAATGCAGACGGTGCATAGGTTCGAGAATCCCAGTACTCTTGGCTGTACTGACGCTTCTCCGGTGGAAGCATCTCTTGTTCTGTGTGTGCGTAGTCCGCATCAGAGACAACAAGATCACAGAGATACTCCTCACCATGTTCAGTTCGAACGGCAAATCCACCACGTTTGCCTGCGATTTCGGTTACTGGCTGATCCGTAACATACTCAACACCGAGTTCGGAGCCCAACTCCACAATTCCATCAACAACAGCGCCAATGCCACCATCTGGGTAGTAGACGCCCATATTGAAATCAACGTGACTCATCAGGTTGTACAGCGCAGGCGTATTTGTGGGCGAGCCACCGAGGAAGACAAGCGTGTACTGCATAATCTGCTGGAGTTTTGGGTGCTCAAAATAATCCTCAACATGCCCCTGCATCGAGCCAATGAGTGAGAGCCCCCATGAATGCCGAAGCACGTCAAGATCCATGTAATCTCGGAGGCGTGGTCGATCGGTATAGACAAAATGTTCCATCCCGATCTCGTAGTTCCGTTGTGATTTTTCCAGATAGCGCTCCAGCTCTTCAGCAGCGCCTGATTCATAGGATTCAAACAGCTGTTTGTTCTGTTCGAGATCCGGAACCAGATCGACCTGATCACCATCTTTGAAAAAGATTCGATAGTGGGGATCAAGCCGCGAGAGCGTGTAATAGTCCGACACATCCCGATCGAAGTGCCCAAAGAATCGCTCAAAGACATCGGGCATCAGATACCAGGAGGGGCCCATATCGAAGTGGAATCCATCAGACACAAGTCTGCTTGCACGCCCACCGAGCTGTTCGTTCTTTTCAACAATGGTGACGTTCGCTCCTGCATCCGCAAGGTAACACGCAGTTGAGAGTCCACCGAACCCTCCACCAATAACAACAACATCCCCACCGGCAACTGCTGACAGATCAACTTGATCGACATCAATCTGCGCTCGTGAAGCAGCGAAATCCATGTCAGTACATACGAATGGATACCGTATAAAACGACCCACTGNGCAGTCAACACATCACATAGTAAACCAGACAGGTTGCGTCACGCGGGCAGGTTTAGGTTGCTGTGTCTCGTATGTTATTTATGGACGATCGGACGGTTGTTGTTACAGGTGGTACACGAGGTATTGGACGCGCAGTAGTCACCGCATTTGCGGATGCAGGTGCGACTGTCGTATTCTGTGGACGCGATCGCGCTGCAGTCGAAGATATTGCTGAAATTACCGGCGCGATCGGTGTTAGAGCGGACGTTCGTGATGAGTTTGATGTTGAACGCTTGATGGAGACTGCCGCACGAGAAGGTGATGGTGAAATTGAGCTTGTCGTCGCAAATGCAGCAGTCAACCACGGTACTCCCGGAAAGATGCCGATCGCTGAGGAGCCCTACAGCCGATTTGACGATACCATGCGAACCAACGTCCGCGGCATCTTTACAACAATTGTAGAGGCGCTTCCACACCTCGCTTCGGATGGTCGAGTGCTTGTCCCGTCTGGCTCGATCGCACGCGAAGCAAAGCCAAATATGGGAACGTACGCGATCTCAAAAGCAGGCTCAGAGGCAGTGGTTCGTGCCTTTGCGACGGATATTGAGCAACCGGTCTGTATCGTTGATCCTGGGTTGGTTGCGACTGAGCTCACTGGTGTGGACACAGCACGCGACCCTGAAGACGTTGCCCCCATGTTTGTGTGGGCTGCCACTGAGGCGACCGAAGATGAGATCAATGGAGAAATTGTTGATCTCCGAACGTGGAAAAAAGCAACCAGATAACTCCGACGCAACACCGAGGCTTTCACCACTGTTGAGCACGTACGTACTATATGGTCGATGTAAGTCTTCGTGATTTTCTCACCTCTGATCGCCTGCTACTTGCGCTCGTACTGTTTGCCGGTATTGCTGGGTCCGGTGTTGCGCGGCGATTGTTTGGTGAAGCAGGATTCGACACGGTGGGACAGGTTGTGTTTATTATGGGCTATGGTGGAATGGTCGTTGTTCTCTGGTACGGATGGCTTCGCCATATCGACATTCGCGGCCCTGAGGACCGCGATTCGCCTGACACTGTTGAAAATTCCAAACTGTACGAGCGGGAGTCTGAACAAGCTGAGCAGTCACGGTAATATATAGTTTACTCACTCTCAAACCGCCAACGGAGAACGGAACTTTAATGCGCGTTTCACCGTCATCTACTCACAAGAATGCTGCCCCTACAGTTCATCGACGGGATCCTACTTGAGTTCACCTTGGGTGAAGTGTTGTTGATTACGTTTGTACTCAGCGTCCTTGCGACACTACCGTTAAAATCACAGAAAATTGTCGGGCTTGTTGTGACGACATTTGGTGCAATCTTTTTGTTGTCCCCTGAGATGTCTGCTACAATGCTTCTTCTTGGCGTTGCGTTGGCAATTGCCGGCCCGATCGTTTTCGCAACTGCCCGGAGCTAACTCCACAGCTACATAACTGAGACCACGTTTCACAGCTGCCGATTCGATAGGTGTGGTTCGGTTTTCGGATCGGCTTCGCTACCTTTTTGCGTTATCTACCGTTACCGCTCTGCATGGTTACCGTTCGAGCGCCGGCGACAAGCGCCAACCTTGGGAGTGGATTCGATGTGTTTGGTGTGGCGCTCGATCGCCCCGCAGACATCGTGCGTGTCTCAAAGGCCGAACAAACAACGATTACGGTTACGGGTGTCGGTAGTCAGTTTATTCCTGAAGACCCTGCACGGAATACCGTTGGTGCAGTCGCAGAAGAGCTTGATGCGCCCGCACATATTGAAATAAATAAAGGGGTTCGGCCTGCGTCTGGGCTTGGCTCCTCGGCCGCAAGTGCCGCTGGTGCTGCAGTTGCGCTCAATGAACTGTACGATCGAGGACTGAGCCGCAGCGAGCTTGTGCCGATCGCTGCAGAAGGAGAAGCGGTTGTCTCCGGCGCACCACATGCAGATAACGTTGCCCCATCNATTCTTGGTGGGTTTACCATCGCAACTGCTGATGGCGTGCGATCGATCGAGACTGACATCCCACTTGTTGCGTGTCTTCCAGAGATTGCAGTGTCGACCCGTGATGCTCGGCGGGTTGTCCCTGATACGGCATCAATTCCTGACCTTGTTACCACTGTTGGCAACGCGGCAACGTTGACGACCGGCATGTGCCGTTCTGATCCGGTCCTTGTTGGAAAAGGGATGGATGACCCGCTTATCACTCCTGCCCGTGCAGAACTCATTACTGGCTACGACACGGTACGCTCATACGCACTCGAAACTGGTGCAACTGGCGTCACTGTGAGCGGTGCTGGTCCATCGGTTATTGCAGCGTGTCATGGTGGCGATCGAAGAGCGATCGGCTCAGCAATGCTTGATGGATTCAGCGAAAATGGTGTGGACGCGAGAGTGTATCAGGTTAGCGTTGGAAACGGGGCAACGATACTATAGCTAACACAAACGGATGGATTTTTAAACGCCGCGTCCTTGGAGTCGCTCTTCTTCTGGAATTGAGTCGTTAGACTGGCCTTTCATTCCTTTGCCAACGCCTGTTGCGATCTCCGCGAGTGCATCTGGGTCATCCCAGTTATTAACTGCCTCAACGATCGCCGATCCCATCTTCTCTGGATCTTCTGCGCCGAAGATTCCGGACCCAACGAAGATACCATCACAGCCGTGATGCATCATTAATGCAGCGTCTGCCGGTGTTGCGATCCCGCCCGCTGCGAAGTTGACAACCGGGAGTCGGCCCATTTCTGCAGCTTCGTGAACCAGGTCACGCGGTGCACCGTGTTCTCGTGCCCACTTTTCTCGTTCTTGATAGTTCAGCCCCTCAATCGTTCTGATCTGGTTCATCATCGTCCGTTGATGATAGACTGCCTGGTTTACATCACCCGTCCCAGCTTCTCCTTTTGTTCGGATCATTGCTGCACCTTCGTTGATCCGCCGAAGCGCTTCTGGAAGGTTCCGTGCACCACAGACGAACGGCGATGTGAACGATGTCTTCTCGATATGGTACTCGTCGTCTGCTGGCGTGAGGACTTCAGATTCATCGATCATATCGACGCCAAGCGACTCCAAAATCTGTGCTTCTGTGTGGTGACCAATTCGAGCCTTCCCCATCACTGGAATCGAAACTTCGTCAATAATTTCGACGACGTTGGTTGGGTCTGGCATCCGAGCAACACCACCACGTTTTCGAATATCTGCCGGCACTGCCTCAAGTGCCATCACCGCAACTGCACCTGTATCCTCTGCAACACGTGCTTGCTCTTTGGTGACTACATCCATAATAACACCACCTTTCTGCATTTTTGCAAAGCCGCGTTTAATCAGTTCTGTGCCCCGTTTTAGCTCCGAAAGATCGGTCTCCGTGGCCATACTTACAGTACGGTCTGTGAGCACTTAACGGGCCGTATTGTGTACGTTTCGGTAACGTTATTATCGCCTCTGAGTCGGTACTCAAGCGGCGAAATATACATAAAAATAAGGGGTACTTGTTACTCTCTGCCGAACATCTGGCGCATCATCGGATGCATCTCCATGAGTTGCTCTTCTGCAATCTCCTCATACAGTTTGTACGTAATCGAGACTGTCAGTAGAAGCCCCTCTCCGGTGACGTTTCCGATCGTCCCCAGCATGTTCGCCAGGACTGCAAGCAGTCCAACAAGTGCACCGCCAATAACGGTAACCTGTGGAATGTAGCGTTCCATAACTTTCTCAACAACTTGTGGGTTGCGTCGGAAGCCAGGAATCTGCATCCCCGAGTTTTGGATCTGTCGGGCGGTTGCCTCTGGGCCCATTCCTGTGGTTTCGACCCAGAAGATCGCGAAGATTGCACCACCAACGACCATGAACGTTAGGTCAATCGCGACACGAGTGAAGATCATCCACGGTTCTGCATTGGTGAACCCAAGGAACCACATCCAATCCTGTCTGCTTTGGATCGGTGCGAAGTAGTAGAAGAACCCAGATACTGGCTGACCATCAGCGTAGACTCCGAGCCATGTTGGCATTGTTGTCTGGCTGTTGATGATCTGCCCGAAGAACTGGATGTTCGCCTGCAGCGCACGAACCAAGATCATTGGTAGGACGGATGCGTAGATGAGCTTCACCGGGAAGCGGCCACGGGCACCTTTCACACGTGCGTGGCTCAGTGGGATCTCAACCCGGACAGACTCTGCGTACACAACAACCGCGAAAATTAACGCCGTTGTAACCAACGCAAGGAGTTCACCAGGTGAGAACAAGAGTGATTGGAACCACTCTGATGTGAATGTTGGGCCAAGTTCAACACTGCCGGTGATGATCCCAAACCAGCTAGCGAAGAACCCGGGTGTTCCGAGTCCAGACCAACTGAAGAACCCACCGACAAGTTGCTGGCTCACTGCAGCGATAATGAACAGCCCCACACCGGAGCCGACTCCCCACTTGCTCACGATTTCGTCCATGAACAGGATGAGGACACCGCCAATGAATACCTGCGCGAAGATGACCATCTGAATACCGAACAGGCCAATTCCAAGCGCATTACCGATGGCTGGATTTGCTGGGAGGAAGCCACCTGCAAACACCATCGGTGCAGCAGTCATCGCTGTAACAACAATGACAAGCAGCTTCTGTAGTCCCTGATACAGCACTTGGTCACGCGGGTCGCTTGTATCCAACCCAAGGAGGTTCGCTCCACCTAACAGCTGCAGGACAATACTCGCGGTGACGATCGGTCCAATACCGACCTGCAGGATCGATCCCTGTTCACCAGCGAGAATCGAACGGAACTGTCCGAATATATCGCTGCCTGTGCTTTCAAGCCCGAACAGCGTGATGTTCGTGAGGAAAAAGTACACAAACAGAACGCCCGCGGTCCACGCAAGCTTACGCTTGAACGGAATGTGACCCGTTGGACGGGTCACTACGGGCATCCGTGTGAGTACTGGTTCAGCGGCCTCCTTCCAACTCATATTACGCCTCGTCCGAACTCTCTTCGGATAGGTCTTCTGATTCAGCTTCTTCCGCGCGGGCTGATAACACAGCGTCGCCGCCTGCTTCTTCAAGCAGTCCAACAGCGCCAGCTGTGAAGGCATCAGCAGTGACGATCAGTTCATTTCGAACCTGACCGCCACCGAGGACTTTCACGACATCCACGTCGTGTCCATCGTCAACAACATCGCGGGCATCGATGACGTACGCATCGCCATCTTCCTCAGCAAGCCCATCTGCAGCGTAGAGTGCTGCATCTTCGTCGAGTTTCTGCACACGAACTTCAAGAACCGTATCCTGGACGGACTGTGGTCGCTTGAATCCATGTTTACCGAGCGGCTCATAGTTGTGGAACTCATGTTTTGAACGGCCTGCACGTCCACGTCCGCCGCGGTGTCCGGCACCACGCCGATTTTTGTGCGTTCCGCCACCATGTGTCCGAGATCCACGCTGTCGTCGTTTCTTCGACATTATCGCATCGCCTCCAAGAGCTCGTCAATTCCGTCGGTCGAGTGGCGTCCAAGTTGGCCGCCTTCTTTGACCGGATGTTTGATTCCGTCGTGGCCACCACGTGGTGGGTGTAGACGAAGCACCGGCGCAAGATTCTGCTCTCGAAGCGTTGTCTCCTCTGCGACGAGTGCTGCTGCAAGCGAGCTAATATCGTCGTACTCTGTGTTCTCTGCAACCCACTCATCGTCAATGCTGCCATCTCCCTCAAGCGGCGAGCCACGGCGCTCAACAATGAGCGCGACGACCTCTTCGGATGGCTCACCAAACGCAACGTAGTCATTCACTTTTGTGACCATCCCGTTGTAGGTATCACTGTCTGGAATGAGTGTTGCGTGGTTGACGCGGTGCAGGTTGAGCATCGAAAGCGTATCTCGAACGCCTTGGCTCATGTTTACTTTCCCGCGGAGCTGAACAACTGCTTTCATTCACGTGCCTCCTGTTGAATCTCTTGTACACGCTGTGGTGTTCGAGACTGTGCTGCGTTCTCAAGCGCATTGAAC
>SL_7KL_010_BRINEDRAFT_10000506_pt1 | contig 18438 bp, 10 predicted proteins | sample SodLak_010_BRINE_FD_10663 | JGI IMG/M metagenome (IMG submission 10663)
GGAAGTGCTGTGGCATACTGTCTTAAAATTACCAATATAGACCCAATTCAATACGACTTACTTTTTGAGCGTTTTTTAAATCCAGAGCGGGTGAGTATGCCGGATATTGATATAGATTTTGATGATGAAGGCAGAAGTAAAGTTATGGACTACGTAATAAAAAAATATGGAGCTAATCAAGTAGCTCAAATTATTACCTACGGAACCATGGCAGCCAAATCTGCTATTCGAGATACAGCAAGGGCCTTAGATTTACCACTTTATGAAGCTGATCGTATTGCCAAGTTAGTACCCGATATGTCTAAGTTGAGTAAGATTTTTGGAAAAAACGAAAAAGAGCTTAGAGAAAAATTTAGAAGTGAAGATGTTGAAAAGGTACTTGAACTAATAGGAATATCTGAAGACACAACACCAGCAGCAGAAACCGTAAATCAAGCTAGAATTTTAGAAGGCTCTGTGAGAAATACTGGTATTCATGCCTGTGGAGTAATTATTACCCCAGACGACATTACCAAGTTTGTTCCAGTATCTGTTGCTAAAGATTCAGATTTGTACGTTACTCAATTTGATAACTCCGTAGTAGAAAACGCCGGATTATTAAAAATGGATTTCTTAGGTTTAAAAACTTTAACTTTAATTAAAGATACGGTAGAAATTGTAAAGGGAAGGCATGGTGTTGAATTAGACCCAGAAACTTTTCCTTTAGATGACCAATTAACCTATGAACTTTTCCAACGAGGCGAAACAGTAGGTATTTTTCAGTATGAATCGCCAGGTATGCAAAAGTACATGAAAGAACTCAAACCAACAGTGTTTGAGGATTTAATTGCAATGAACGCTTTGTATAGGCCTGGTCCTATGGAATACATACCAAGTTTTATTGCCAGAAAACACGGTAAAGAAGAAATTTCTTACGATTTGCCAGATATGGAAGAATACCTGGAAGAAACTTATGGTATTACAGTTTATCAAGAGCAGGTAATGTTGCTTTCTCAGAAGCTAGCTAACTTTACTAAAGGTGAAGCAGATGTACTTCGAAAAGCCATGGGTAAAAAACTGAAGGATGTCTTAGCTAAACTGAAGCCTAAATTTATTGGCCAGGCAAAAGACAATGGCCATAATGAAGAAAAATTAGAAAAAATTTGGAAAGACTGGGAGGCATTTGCAAGTTATGCCTTTAATAAATCACATTCTACATGTTACGCTTGGATTGCTTACCAAACCGCTTACTTAAAAGCACATTATCCAGCAGAATATATGGCAGCTGTACTTTCTAATAACATGAACGACATAAAAAAGGTTAGCTTTTTTATGGAAGAATGTAAGCGTATGGGCTTACAGGTTTTAGGTCCAGATGTAAATGAATCTTATTACAAGTTTTCAGTGAATAAGCAAAACGCTGTACGATGTGGTATGGGAGCTATAAAAGGAGTAGGTAAACCAGCTGTAGAAACCATCATTGAAAATAGAAAAGAAGAAGGTCCTTACAAGTCAATTTTTGACATGGCAAAGCGAATTGACTTGCGCGCAGCCAATAAAAAAGCCTTTGAAAGTTTAGCTTATGCAGGAGCTTTTGATGGCTTTCCTGATACACATAGAGCACAATACTTTCAGACAACAGATGGCGATTTAACCTTTCTAGAAAAAGTAGTAAAACACGCTGCTCGTTATCAAGAATCAAAAAATTCTGCTCAAGTTAGTTTATTTGGCGAAGCTAGTGATGTTCAAATTCCAGAACCTGAAGTCCCTCCTTGTGAAGAGTGGCCAACTATGAAAAAACTTAAAGAAGAAAAAGAAGTGGTAGGGATTTTTATTTCAGGACATCCGTTGGATGATTTTAAAACTGAAATAAAACATTTTACTAACGCTAAACTAAGTATTTTTAGAGATGTTGATAAATACCTTAATCGTGAGTTAAGTGTAGCGGGTGTAGTTACTGATGTATTACATAATATTGGAAAAAATGGACAAGGCTATGGAAAATTCACCTTAGAAGATTATGATGAATCTCATGATTTTTGGCTTTTTGGGGAAGATTATTTAAAGCTAAGGCACTTTTTAGTAGTTGATCAATTTGTTTATGTAAAATTCAGAAATAAATCCTATATCGACAAAAAAACAGGTCAGCCAGGAAAGCCAAGAACACAAGTAACTCAGATTAAACCACTTCAAAATATTTTAGAAGAAATGGTAAAAAAGATGATTCTTCAGGTGGATATTCATCAATTAAATGAAGATAAAATTAATCATTTAGATCTGTTATTTAATGAACACAAAGGCAATCATCAAGTTAATTTTGTTGTGTATGAAGCTCAACAAAAATTAAAAGTAAATATGCCTAGCAAGAAGAGAAAAGTTAATGTTAATTCAGACTTATTAGATGAAATACAAAAATTAGATATTACGTTTAAATTGAATTAAAATTTTACCATTTCATAAAACAGTCTTTTTATTTTATTCTGTTTTAAAGACTAGTTTTAAATTTTAAAAAACACAGGTTTATGAAAAGAAGAAGTTTTTTTAGAAACACAGCGCTTGCTGGTGCAGGTTTAGGTGTTTTAGGTGCTTGTTCAGCACCAGCTAACCTTACACAATCCTCTGCTAAAAAAGCAAAAAACATTATATTTTTGGTGAGTGATGGAATGAGTAATGGAACGCTCACAATGGCAGATACACTAAAATTTAGAAGAGATGGAAAAACTTCTAATTGGCTTAACCTTTACAGGGAAAACATAGTGAGAAGAAGTCTAATGGACATGGCTTCAGCAAGTTCTATTGTCACTGATTCTGCAGCAGCGTCTTCTTCTTGGGGTGGCGGACACCGTATTCCTAATGGTGGAATCAACGTAGGTAGAGGAGGTGTAAAACATCGACCACTATGGCAAAAATTTAAGCAAGCAGGAAAAAAAACAGGTATTGTTACTACAGTTCCTGTAACGCATGCCACTCCAGCTGGATTCTGTACCAATAGTGATTCAAGAAATGATCAAGCAGGTATTGCTCTTAATTATTTAGCGCATGGCCCCAATGTGATTTTAGGAGGTGGACAAAATTATTTTGATCCTAACTTAAGAAAAGACGGAAGAGATTTATATTCAGAATTTCAGTCCAAAGCTTACCGCGTTGCCAAGAATAATCAAGAATTTAAAAAAATAAACCGAGGTGATGTTTTGGGAGTCTTTGATCGTGAAGGCTTACCTTATTCACTGGATGCAAAAAACAACAAAGATCAAGAAAAAGAAGTGCCCACCTTAGCAAGTATGACACAAAAAGCCATTCACTTGATGAAAGATCATCAAGAAGGTTTTGTGTTGCAAGTAGAAGGAGGGAAAGTAGATTGGGCCGCACATGCCAATGATGCAGGTGCTTTGCTATATGATCAAATTGCCTTTGACGATGCTATTGAAGTAGCTATGAAGTTTGCACTTCAAGATGAACAAACCATGGTAATTATTACAACAGACCATGGAAATGCTAACCCTGGTATGCTTTATGGGAAAAATGTAAACGAAAATTTTGATAGAATTCACCGTTTCAAAGCTACTAACGATTGGATATTGCAAGGTATAACTGCCGAAGATAGTATTGAAGTGGTAAGAGAACGTATAGAATTTGCTAACGGATTTGGAATTCAAAAAAGAGAAGCCCAAGAAATACTAGCCTATTACTCAGGCCTAGAAAAAGAAGAAGGCTTATACAATTATAAAAATTTACCCTTCAAAAAGCTTTCTCAAATTCAGCAAAATTATCATTCAGTAGGTTGGGCAAGCGGTAACCATACAGGAGATTTTGTTGAGTTGGCTAGCTATGGTCCTGGAAGTGAACAAATAGATGGTTTCATAAAAAACACAGATCTACATTATATTTTATTAAAAGCCGCTGAAGTAGAAAACCAACAATCTTAGTTGATGCCTTTTATCATTTGAAATTAAAGCGATACCCCCTTTTCCTGCCTGATGCATGTTGAGCTGGTGTGGACACTTATAATAATTCCAGAAGTATTAGGAGAAGCCATTTTTTCCAGTTATTTATGATTTTAAACAATAACGGGTACAAAGTTTAATCTTTTAACATAAAAAAAATCGCCTCTCATTTTAAGGCGATTTTTTTTTAGATTAAATGTTGATTGAATATCAACGGTGGCTAATTCATGTTAATAATTCTTTTATTTAATCAATTTGCTAATTAAGATCATAAAAAACAAACGTCAGCCACCATCTAAAAACGCACCAAGCAAGCTCGAGCTATACTTCAAGCTTGCTCCATTTTCATATATAAAAAAAATAATTTTATGAGTCATAATCCTACTTTAATGACGTAAAACTTATTAAAAGGTTGCGTTTATGCATAAAAGAAAAAATTGTACATTTACATTTTACATTACAATTTTAAGCAAAAAAAAATAAAATGAGCAAAGACAACAAAGAAAAAGATGCCAAGTTAAAAGCCCTCAAACTTACCTTAGATAAAATGGATAAGACTTACGGTAAGGGTACTGTAATGAAAATGAGTGACCAAGCGGTTGTTGATGTAGATGCTATACCATCTGGGTCTTTAGGTCTAGATATTGCCCTGGGAGTAGGAGGCTACCCACGTGGAAGGGTTGTTGAAATCTATGGACCTGAATCATCAGGTAAAACCACGCTTACTTTGCACGCCATTGCAGAGGCTCAAAAAGCCGGAGGAATAGCTGCATTTATTGATGCTGAACATGCTTTTGATAGAGTTTATGCAGAAAATCTAGGAATTGATTTAGAAAATTTAATTATATCTCAACCTGACCACGGAGAGCAAGCTTTAGAAATAACAGAAAATTTAATTCGTTCTGGAGCAATTGATATTGTAGTGATAGATTCTGTGGCTGCACTAACCCCAAAAAGCGAAATTGAAGGAGAAATGGGTGATTCCAAAATGGGACTTCACGCGAGACTTATGTCACAAGCCTTAAGAAAAATGACTTCTACTATTAGTAAAACCAACTGTACCGTTATATTTATCAATCAGTTAAGAGAAAAAATTGGTGTAATGTTTGGGAACCCAGAAACTACAACTGGAGGTAATGCACTAAAATTTTATGCTTCAGTACGATTAGATATAAGAAGATCTACACAAATTAAAGACAGTAATAGTGATGTAAAAGGAAATAAAACAAGGGTAAAAGTTGTTAAAAACAAAGTTGCTCCGCCTTTTAAAATGACCGAATTTGACATTATGTACGGAACAGGCATCTCAAAAGTAGGTGAGATTATTGATGTTGGCGTGGAGTATGATATTGTTAAAAAAGCAGGAAGTTGGTTCAGTTATGAAGACACTAAGCTAGGCCAAGGAAGAGACGCTGTAAAGACACTTCTTTTAGATAATCCAGAATTGATGGATGAATTAGAACAAAAAATTACAGCAGCAATTAAAGAAAAGGCATCAAGCTAAATGAAAAAGTTATAAGTATTAATTTATAATGAAAATCAAGCAAATCATACATCGGTGTAAGAGCCAAAATTTGAAAGCTCAAAAACAGCTTTATGATTTTTTTGCACCGATGTTGTTTGGTATTTGCTTAAAATATTCTCGAAACAAGCATGAAGCAGAAGACAATCTTCATGATACTTTTATAATTGTATTTGAAAAAATTAACCAATTTAAATTTAAAGGCTCCTTTGAAGGTTGGATTAAGCGAGTTTGCATTAACACTTGCTTATCTCGTTACCGAAGCCAAAAGGTGTTTGAATTAATCAATGAAGATCAAATTGAAGAAGCTATTCCAGAGGAAACAAAAATCTCTTTAGTGCCTCTTCAACAACTTTTAAAATGTATTCAAGAACTGCCAGACCAATATAGAATGGTATTCAATCTTTATGTTTTGGATGGATACACACATCAAGAAATAGCAGACATGCTTTCTATTTCTGTAGGTACTTCTAAGTCAAATTTGTTTAGAGCTAGAGCTATTCTGAGACCTAAAATTGAAACTTATATTCAACAAAAAAGAGTTTCTAATGGCTAGAGATAAAGAACATATTGATGAGCTTTTTAAAGCGTTAAATAAAGTACAACCATCTCCCAAAAAAGAAGTCTGGGATAGTATAGAAGAGAATCTTATTAAAAAAAACAAGCCTGTTGGTTGGTTAGCTTTAAAATATGCTGCTAGCTTTACTGCCTTATTGTTGCTTGCGCTCTCATTTTTGTTCAACTTAACTACTGCTTCTACTAAAAAATCTACCTTTAAATTAGTAACATATCAAGATTTATCTAAAAAGTACCTTAACCCTTCTAAGTTAGAAAAATTCCAAAAAGATAATGCTGAAATTAATTTGAACACCACAATTGTTCAAATTGTTTCAAGTGATTTAATTCATGACAAAATTGATGATCAAGCTTCAGTTGGTTCCAAATTAATTAACAATAATATAAATGCACATAAATTATCACCCAATTTTAAAACAATAACTCAGCCTAAATTCTTTAAGGCTTTATACTATATTAATTTTATTAATTACAGCCAAATGAAAGAATTAGAAGCATTAAATCTTACTGATATTCCACTCACATCAACGCTTGCTTCTGCTGAAGAAACAATTAATTTGATTGATGACGATCTAAAAAAGGATAACAAAGCTTCTTATGAAGAAGCCACTAACGACTTTTCTAGATTCACTTTAAAGCCAGGCGTTTCGGCCATTTTTAGTGGAGGAAACACAGGAGCAAATATCTCACCACAAATTCAAGAACAGTCTCAAGGTACAACTAATTTCAGTTATGGCTTACAGGTAGCCTATAAAGTAAATCAAAAACTAAGCTTAAGAACAGGGGTTCATCAAGTAAGTACTGGTTACCAAACCCATAATTTAGTAATGACCTACCAGGCTATGCCAAATGCTTTAAATATCGCTTCAACTCCTACAGATATGGGTATGGGTGTTTCGTTTATGGATAGCAACATTTTTAATGAGGAAGTAGGTCCTGCCGCCAGAATGCCTTTTGAGGAAGCTTCAATTAATCAAGAATTAGGTTTTATAGAAGTTCCTTTAGAAGCCTCTTATCAATTGATTAATGAAAAAGTAGGACTGAGCTTAATAGGAGGAATGAGTACATTGTTTTTAAACCAAAATAGCCTAAAAGCTCAAACCCAAAATGGAAATTTTGATATAGGCCAAGCAACTAATGTAAACTCTACAAGTTTTAGCGCAAACTTTGGCTTTGGTCTAGATTATAAGTTTACTGAAAAATTAAAAATTAACATTGAGCCTAGTTTAAGGTATCAAATAAACACTTTTGATTCATCAGCAACAGACTTTAAACCTTATTTTATTGGTATTTTTTCAGGAATTAAATTTGAGTTTTAGGTTGAAGTTAAGTTTTTATTTTTGGTTTACGATGCTTAATAAATATAAGGTTGATTTAAAGTGTGTTGAGAAAAATATTAATAAAAAGTGCACTTAATTTATTTATTATTTGAAATTAAATTTAAATTTGAAGGTCACAAAACGACAAATAATGCAAATTGAAAATTACATTAAAGATTTACTTTTTAGATATGACTGTGTAATCATACCTAACTTAGGTGCTTTTATGGTGAAGTTTGAAAGCTCTACTATTAACGAGTTTACAAATCAGCTTAATCCTCCCAAAAGAACACTTGCCTTTAATGGTCAAATCAAGTCTGAAGATGTACTTCTAATTAATTACATTAGCCAAAAGGAGAATCTTGATTTTGAAGACGCTAAAACTTATTTGGCTTCCTATATTGAAGACCTAAAAAAAGTTTTATCTATCGAACGTTCGTTTCAACTTAATGGTTTAGGGAGGCTTCAGTTGGCAGAAGAAAACCAATTAACTTTTTTCCCTGAAAACAACCAAAACTTTTATAAAGAAAGCTTTGGACTATCTTCATTAAGCTTAGTAACTGCAAACCAAACAGAAGAAGGTGTTGAGGTTCCTGTGGTTAAGTTGGGGAAGCCCACTCAAGAAGAAAAATCAAGTTCTTTACTGAAATATGCCGCCTTAGTTGTAATTGCATTATCAGTTAGTAGCATAGGCTACTTCTTAACAACTAATTATACTTCAGAGGCCTATCAACAAAGTGTATCAGAAAAAGTAGAACAAGAAATACAAAGAGAAATACAAGTTGCCAATTTTTTTGTAGATCAAGCATTACCAGAGATTGAGATAGAAGTAAAAAAAGAAAAAGATCAACGCTTAGAGGGCTTGAAATATCATGTAATTGCTGGCGCATTTAGGAGAGAAGAAAATGCCCAGAAAAAAATTAAAGACTTATTGGACGAAGGCTTTGAAGCTCGTTATTTAGGGACTAATAAGTATAATTTACATCAAGTTGCTTATTATTCTTTTGCATCGCGCTCAGAAGCCATAAATGCACTTACAAAGATCAGAAAATCTCACCAAGATTCAGCCTGGTTATTAGTTGGAGAATTTTTAGAAAACTAAATAATAAAATAATAATTTTAATTTCATGTGAATATTATTTGTTTAATATGTCATTAAGCTTTCATAGCTTACCTTTGCATAAAATTATTTTTAATGGAAATTAAAACGCCTGAAGATTCTAAAACCACTTTAACTGACCTGGTACTTCCAGGAGAAACAAACCCCTTAAACAATCTTTTTGGTGGCGAGTTACTGGCAAGAATGGACAGAGCTGCAAGTATTGCGGCTAGAAGACACTCAAGAAGAATTGTTGTAACGGCTTCAGTTAACCACGTAGCCTTTAATAAAGCAGTTCCATTAGGAAGTGTGGTGACTGTCGAAGCAAAAGTTTCTCGCGCTTTTAAAACTTCAATGGAAATTTTTATTGATGTTTGGATAGAAGATCGTGAAAGCGGAAGAAGAACAAAAGCAAATGAAGCTATTTATACATTTGTGGCTGTTGATGATACAGGAAACCCTGTACCAATTGCACAAATTGAACCACAGTCAAAATTAGAGAAAGACCGTTTTGACGCTGCCCTAAGAAGAAAACAATTAAGCTTGGTTTTAGCTGGTAAAATGAATCCAAAAGACGCATCAGAATTAAAAGCACTATTTGAATAAAAATTTATAATCATGTACACAGGACTTAAACATTTACACTCTTATTGGGCATACTTAGTTTTACTTATTGTTTTTTTAGCCACAATTAATGCTTTGGTAAAATACTTTGGTAAAAAGCCTTACGAATCTAAAGACTTTAGAATCTCTTTGTTTGCACTTATTGTATCGCATCTGCAGTTGCTAATTGGCTTAGCTATTTATTTAGTAAGCCCTTATTTTAGTGCTTTCAAAAATCAAGGTATGGGAGAAATAATGAAAGACAGCAATCTACGTCTCTATTTAATTGAACATCCAATTACTATGATTCTTGCAATTGTATTTATAACTATGGGGTATTCAAAGCACAAAAAGCAGCTTTCTTCTCGACCAAAGTTTAAGAAATTAGCTATTTTTTATACCCTAGCTTTTATTCTTATTTTGTCTAGAATACCTTGGCAAGCTTGGTTTTAGATGAGCCATAAAATTCACCCAAAAATTTACTATCAGGCTACTGTAATGAATTAAAATTGCAGTAGCTCTTTACTTTGATAAGTTAAAAGTAAAAAAAACATATTTCTAACTCTTCAGCTTAAACTGAAAGCGCTATCCTCTAAAATGAATCAGGTAAATTTTAAAATGGATATCCAATAGCAAAATTAAGTAAAGTGTTACCAGGCTCAAGCCGAAAGCTTCTTGCTGGTCGTTTTAATGGAGCGGCAAAATCAAAGCGTATGACAAAACCCTGTACATCAACGCGAAGACCAACACCCGTTCCCATTCCTAACTCGTCCATAAAACTACTAGTCAATTTACCACCAGGCAAAGCTTCATTTTCATTGAGCAACCAGACATTACCAGCATCGTAAAATACAGCTCCTTTTAGGTAGCTTATAATTGGGAATCGGTATTCTAAATTAGCTTCTAATCGAATGTCTCCAGCTTGGTCAAAAAACGATTGACTTCCACTTTCTGGTACGTAACTTCCTGGGCCCAATGAGCGAATTCTAAATGCTCTTACACTATAAGGTCCACCAGCAAAATATTGTTTAACAAAAGGTAAAGCCTCAGATTTTCCGTAAGGTAAGCCCATTCCTGCAAAAAGTCTACCAACTAACTTTTGATCGCCTTCATCTAAGTCAACTTTAAATCTGTAATCTATATCTGCTTTTACAAATTGAGCAAACTCGGTTCCTAAGATTTTTCTCGTGTCTTCTTTTTCGCGCGCAAATAAATCAATTGTATTACCAGCAGATTCAAAATTAAAATTGAAAAAATTCTTCCAGACTTGGTCTTCTTTTAGTTGACTAAAGGTAAATGAATATACCAGTCCAGCTATAAATTGTTGGTCAAAACTTCGCCTTAAAAAGGGATTGTTGTCCAAAATCTCTTCAAACTCATTGCTGGTATTTCCTAATTGAACAACTTCAATATTAATGGGTTTAATAGTATGACTTACAAACCTATTTTGATCCCAAGAATATCCAAAACCCGTAGATACCGAAGTTAAGGTATATAAGCCTGTTCTATTAAGGTAATCAAAACCTAAATCAATATTGGTTTTAGGTATGGAATAGTCAAATTTTTCGTTTAAATCGATTGGGAAAAGCAACCTAGGAAAGCTTAAGGTGTTTCTAAGACCTAATTGCAAAGAACTCAAACCGCCTTGATCTCCCCCTAAAAATTGACGTTCATATCCAGCGTTAGCACTTACTTTAAACTGCTCTCCTCCTTTAAATATATTTCGATTGATGTAAGTAAGGTTAAGATTTGGTCCTGTAAAGTTATTTGACTTGGTTACCCCTTGCATCTCAAACCTTACGGAACGTTTGTTGGCCGGAGATAAATATATATTTCCATTTAGCTTTTGAACAACTTTAGTGGTGTCTAATTCTTTTTCTTCGTAATCAATATTTACAAATTTGTAAGTCTGTGTTGAATTTAAGCGTCTGCTGGTAAACCTTGAACTTTTTGGACTATACAAATCACCGGGCTCAATTTTTAAAAATGGGCGCAAGCGCTCTGGCTTAAAAAAAACTTTACTTTGAATAAAGTTTATATCATCAATCGTTACAGTATCTTTCTCTTTTTCTTTGTCTTTTAAACCCGATTTAGGATAAACATTTAGGTTTTCAATTTCAAAGGCGTATAATGATTTCTCCGGAGTCTCGTTCTTGAGTTTTAGATATAAATTATATCGTTTATCTTCATACGCATTGGTGTCTGCTTCAAAAATCACAAAGTTAGGGTTGAAGTTATAGTATCCCTTTTCTTTTAAATACGTATCTAAATTATTGCGCTCTGTCTTAAATTGATCTAGACTAAACCTACTGCCTTCTTTGAGTTTTGTGGTTGCTAGGTAAGATGAAATCTCGTTCCAAATAGGTAAATCTTCTTCTATGTTTTTCTCAAGCTCTAATTTTGATAGAAGGTAAGCTTCTTGTAGCTCAATCTCATAATTTACTTTTGCTCTTTTTTTCGTGGTATCTATGTGAACCTCTGAAGTTATTGACGATTGAAAAAAACCTGAATTTTCTAAACGGTTTTTCATTACTTCCTCTGTGTTTTCAACATTTACATGAGATAAGTAAACCGGTCGTTCTCCAATTTGTTTGTTCATAAAGCGATTAATAAAACCAGGTTTTTCTTTTCTAGTTTTATAATGAAAATATAAACCAGGGCGCATCCATAAGATTTTTTTGTTAGGCCTTGGGAACAAAACATCATCTACTTTTCTTCGGGTAGATTTTTCTATTTCAGCACCTTCATAATCAATAGAGGCTCCTGTATATAAAACTTCGTCTTTAGGTATAAACTTGTTTATTGAACAAGAAAAATTCAAAGCAATGGCCAATAAAAATACGCTATTTAAAAACTTAGTTTTCATTTTCTATTCTTGCTTTTGATTTTGCCCCTTGCTCTTTATTATTTTCTTCTTCGTTATTTTCAATCTTTTCTGCTTCTTCAAATTCCTTTTTTTCTAAATCTTCTAACTTTTTACTTGTAGCAAATAAAGATTTCCAAAGTTCTTCAAATTCATTAAATTCACGCGTAAAGATTAAGGCAATTCCACTTATAAAAACTTGACCATCAATAACATTTTCATATTCACTTTTTCTAAACCCTCTTGCTTTCCATCTTCCGTCTTCTGTAATGAGGTATTCAACACTTACATTCCCTAAAGCTACGTTAGATTCACCTGGGCGTTGGTCGCCTTGAACATTAACTTGACTTCCCGCTTCTACCACTAAGCGGTCATTAAATAATTTTTTTTGTGCACTTACGTCCACATCCGTTCTTTCTTGTCCAACACCAGTTTCAAAATCAGTGTAAGAATTGATGTCAAAATTAAGTTCAATTCCTGTATTTCCTGTTAATTTATTAGAAAATGTATTTAATTGATCAGCCAAGGCTTGGTTTAAGTTATTTCTGGCTAAAGCCGCAGCTCCACCTTGACTTCCGTCACTACCAGATTCAGGGTAAAATCGATTTAAAACGAGTAAAGAAAACACTTGTTTATTTAACTCATCTTCTTGTTGGTTAAGTTGATTAATTCTAGCATACACAGTACCATTTATAGCAGACCTCTGCTCTTCGGGCATATCTAATCCAAAACTTAATTCTGGAGAGTTTAAGCTTCCCTCTACATCAAGATAAACCCAAAAAGGAAGTTGCCTTCTATACCTGTTTTGTACGGCACTTGCTTCTGCTGCAATTTGTGAAGCCATTAATGCCGACGGTGAAGTGTCTAACTTATACACAGCACGTATATCTAGATCTGCATTATAAGGGTCTCCGTACCAACTTACCTTACTGCCTTGCGCTAAGCTAAATTTTCTAGTTACTAGGTTGTATAAATTAATCTCAAAAAAGCCTTCATTTACTTCGTAGGTTCCAGTTAAATCAATGCTTCCATTAGGTTCAACTTGAGCTATTAAGTCTGTATCTCCTTGTAACTGAATTAAGTCTCCTGTACGCTGATTAAAAATTACTGTTATTTTTGCTTCTGGACTGGTTTTAATCTTAGCATTAATGTCAAAACCTTTAATTAATTGATTAAATTCTTGCTCTTTTTTTCTTGTTAATATGTCATCGGGATTTGATTTATTCACAAACATGACTACACCCTCTCGGTCAACAATATCGGCTTGAGACTCAGGAATTACAAAAGTGAAATTAGTAGTCTTGTTGAGTTTAAAGTCTAAATCTAATTTAGGAATGTTTAAATTTCCTGTGAGTTGAGCGTTGAGGTCAAAGTTTACTTTACCGTAATAAGCAGTGCTTTCAGCTTGTTCAGCATCTAATAGCTGAAAGTTTTTTGCCTTGAAATTGAGGTCAAATTTAGGATTAGAGATTGGATCAATATAAATTTTACCGCTTGTAGTAAACTCATTTTTTTGTGCATCTTTAATACTGAATGTTTCAAAAACTACTTCATCTTGATTAAATGTTATTTTTTCGTCTCCAAAATAAAATTTAGTATCTACTGCTTTAGCTCTAAATCCAATATCACTCATTCTTAAGTAGCCTCCATATTCTAGTTGATTGGTAGGTCCAGAAACTTGAAAATTAGAGCTAATCTTTCCTTCACTTTCTTCAATAATTTCAGGAATGAATGCTTCCACTAAACTAAGGTTTAATTGATTTAATTCAACGCCAACATCAATTTTAGGTTTTTCATTTTCATAAAAGTAATTTCCTTTACCAAAAAGTTCAACATGGTTACCAACAAGACTTAATTCGGTAGCATAAGTGTTACTTCCATCTGCTGATGCACTTAATTTTAACTTTCCAATTTCTTGGTTTTTAAGGTTTAAGTCATCAATACTTAAGTCTGCTAAAAAACCAATTTGTTCAAAAGGTTTAACCACAATTAAATCGCCATTAATCTCTCCACTTGCAAATAAAGCATCTGGGTGTAAATAACTAGTAAAAGTACCTAGTTTAAAATTATTAAAAAGTAACCCAAAGTGTTCATCTTCACAATCAAAATCATTTTTAATAGCAAGTTTTTGTTGTTTCCTTTCTATTTCAAAATCACTAAATTGTAGGTTTTTATTTCCAAATTTGATGTAGTTTTTAGGATTTACTTTCCACTCCTGACTATTAAGAATAAATTCCTCATCATCTAGATTAAACACCCAAGCATCTTGTTCTTTTTCAATAAACGAACGGATGTAAAAGAAAACTTCTTCCTCTTGAAACGCCTCTAAAGTGAGTTTCCAAAAGTCTTCTTGATAAGCGCCAGAAAATGATGTTTTTGCTATCTGAAAGCCACCACTTTCTAAGTAATCAAAACCAAAACCAAAACTAAAATCAGCTTTTGTAGGATTTGCATTTGCTTTTATAGCTAAGCCACCTAACTTTATTTCTTTATAAATTAAATGTGGAAGACTAATGTTGGCTTTTATTTCATCTTTCTCTTCCTTAAAATCCAGACTCAAGCTCAGGGTGTCCATTTCTTTTAAGTCTTCTAAATATACTTCACTTAACAAAGGAATATTCACCAATTGTAAATCCCATTCTAAATCTATGCTTGAAGTCTCTAACTCTTCCTCCTCGGTAGAAAAATCGGTGATGTATTTCTGAATATATGTCCAGCTAGCTTCTACCAAATCTTTAGGGTGTTTATTTGCTTTTAGCTGAGTGTTTAAAAATTTACTTTTGGTACTTATAGCTGTTTTTTCAGCTCCAATGGAAGCCATTAAATCAAATCCTTTAAGCTGGTAGGAAGTATTATCATACGCGCTTACAAACGCTGGAATACTTAACTTAAAATCAAATTCTTTTGAGTTTCCTTTAAATTCTGATGTAACTGTAAACCTTGCTTTTATATCTTCGGAAAGCCAACCCAATTCGTAAAAATCAATTCCGTGCACAATTAATTCTGGTTTTAATGCATAGAAGTTTTCAGCCAACTCAATAGTAGAATTGAATTCAAAGTCAAGACTTTCTTCTTTAAATCGCAAAGCGAAATTGCCTTTACTTTGTTGTAGTTTCGAATTCATTGTTAAGCCCTCTAATGAAAGGTTTTTCCAATTAAATTTATGTATTTCAGACGAAAACTCTAAGTCAATATTTTCTAAATCTTTGTAATTTCCTTTAGTATTAAATTGCATTGATAAAGGACTTAATTCCTCGTTTTGAAGAATCTTATGTAATGCAATTTCATTCAATTCAGAAGACAGATTGAAAGCAATCTTTTCTGAAAGATTTACGTTTCCATTGAGTTTTATACTACCTAAGTCAGTTTTTAATTCTGATTGAGTTGACCATTTATTAAACTGACTTTCTAGATTTCCTTGCAGCTGAAAAGATTCAGGTAATTTTAAATTACCAAATGTGTTTTCATCTACCCAAACCAGTAAGTCTTTTTTATTGGTTGCTACTTTATAGTTATTCAGCTGAAGTTTTTGATTCTCCTTAAGTAGATTTTGAATTCCTCCAGCTAGGTTAATTTCTGTGTTGCCCCATTTTAAACGCGAAGGCTTTATTTGTAATTTATTTCCGTTTCCATTTATTACAACCTTAGCTTTAATTGGGTTTTTAGCTAAATTGACTAAAGCTTGATTTTCCTTGAAATTAGGAATAAGTTTTTTAAATTCCATTAACTGAAAATAACCTTCTAAATTTAAATTAAAATCAGAGAAACCTTCAGGGTAATTTATGAATTTGTTTATACTAGAATATTGAATAGCCAAATCGCCCTGAATGCTGTTTTTTAGTGCATTAATTTGAAGTTGTTCTACTTGTATTGCCTGGTCTGATAGTTGTAATTGAAATCTCAAATTTTTGAGTGATAAGTCAGAAAATTCCTCAAATTGAAGTTGCTGTAGTTGTAGTTTTAGGTTTTTATCTTTAGGAAGATAACTAACTTTAGTCAATTCAAAATCAAGTTGTTTGAACTGAAAGTTTTCTGAATCAAAGCTTTTTTTACTTAAGCCTTCTCCTTTTGTAGTTTGGGTAAACTTTTGGTTTTTTAGTTGTAAACGGTCAAATTTAACTTCCCAATCTGGCCAGGTAAAGTTAAAAGCTTCGTTACCTTTTAGTTTTTTTTGTTCAGTTGGTTTTTTGGGCATTAAATCTAATTCTGCAACAGCGTCTTCAAGAATCAGGTCTTTCCATGTCACTTTCTTTTCATTTAAATCTAAATCAATAGAATTCCAATTTAAATCCTCTATAGAGGTGGTGTAATCATCTTCTAATAACTGAATTTCAGTATTAAAATCAGCAATTTGAATTGTATTAATTTTAAGCTTGGGAAGGGTTTGATGAACAGATTGCTCATTGTTTTTTGTCGTTTCAATTTGATTTTTTACCGCTTGCTGAGAGAATTTTAATTCAGATTTACCAACAAAAAATTCATCAACCTCAAAATCTAAATGGGTTAAATCAAATTTATTTATTTTCACTAAAAAATTGCCTAGATATACTTGTGCATCAAGGCCTTCTTCTTCATCTTTATAGCTTAAATTTGCGTTTAGTAATTGAATTTCACCTAAAATAAAATCTAGCTCACTTTCGCTTTTGTCTTCTTCTTGTTCTTCTTCAGAAGCAAAAGCATCAATTAAAAATTGAAAATTAAAGTCTTGATTGTCCTTTTTGTAAACTGTTGAAGTTAGTCCGTCTATGTGGATGTACTTTAGATTGATTTCCTTTTGTTGAATAATACCTATGAGCGGAATGCTTAATTCTAATTCATCAAAAGAAAGTAGGGTTTTTTGCGCATGGTCTTCTAGATAAAGCCCTTGGATGTTGAGGTTTCCATCAAAAGTTAGGAAAAATTTATCTATACTAAATTTAGTGTCTGTTTTCTTACCTACAAATTTGGTAACTTCATTAATTATTTTTTCTTGTCCCCACGGACTTCTTATCACCAAAACTATAGTAATAAAAAGAAGGATAATGGCTAATACTGCCTTCCCCGTAAAATTTAGTATTTTTCTGCCTACGCTTTTCTTCTTTTTCTTCACTTGGTCAACTTAATCAACTTTGGTTGAATAAGGTGCAAATGTAATGTTAATTCAAATTTACACCACACAATACTTCCATAGGTTGAAGTATTTTTATTTTAAAAAGCCTTCTATTAAACTTGAGTTATTCAATAGAAGGCTTTAACCTAATAAATGTTGCTCTTTTTTAAACTTTATACTTCAAAACGGGAGACCTTCCTTTTTTGAAGATTTTATTACTATTGTGTTTTCCTGCGCGAAGTTTCTTTTGTTCTTCGTAAGGAAGTTGAATAATTTCCTTACAGTGGTCAGAACAACAACTCTCCATTTTCTGCGCACATTCATCACATTGAATAAATAGCAAGTGACATGCATCGTTAGCACAGTTTACATGAGTATCACAAGGTTTTCCACACTGATGACATTTGGCAATGACATCCTCTGAAATTTTTTCAGCACGTCTTTCATCAAACACAAAATTTTTCCCTAAAAACTTGTTTTCAAGCCCTTTTTCACTGACTTGCCGGGTGTATTCTATAATCCCGCCATTGAGTTGATATACATTCTTAAACCCCTTGTGTTTGTAATAGGCGCTAGCTTTTTCACAGCGAATACCGCCGGTACAATACATGACTAAGTTTTTGTCTTCCTTGTGCTCTTTTAAGTCGTTTTCAATAATATCTAGACTTTCTCTAAAAGTGTCAACATCTGGAGTTACGGCATTTTTAAAATGGCCTATTTCACTTTCGTAATGATTACGCATATCCACCAAAACAGTGTTTGGGTCTTCTATCAACTCATTAAATTGATCTGCATCCACGTGAATTCCTTTATTTCTCACATCAAAGGTTTCATCATTTAAACCATCAGCTACAATTTTATCGCGTACTTTTACTTTGAGTTTTAAAAACGACTTATTGTATTGTTCAATGGCGATGTTTAAACGCACATTTTCCAAAAAATAAATTTGATCTAAGAAGTTTTTAAACTCGTTAAAACGCTTTGCAGGAACCGAAAGTTGGGCGTTAATTCCTTCGTGGGCAACATAAATTCTGCCCAATACCTGCATTTGATCCCAAGCCACAAATAGGTGGTTTCTAAAAAGTTGTGGATTTCCAATTTTGGCGTACTTATAGAAAGAGATGGTGAGCCTGTCTTCTCCGGCTTCATCAATTAATTGTTCTCTTTCTTTAGCACTTAATTTGTTGTACAGTTGCATGCTATACTTGTTTTAATTAATTACTAAGAAAATTTTTGCAAATGTACAACAATTCTAAAACTTAAAGAAATGGGTTAGATAAGCTTTACCATGAGAAATCAGAAGCCCCTAATGAATACTTCTAATTATCATAGGTCTTTCAAAAGCCAGACCCCATCGGGGTCGAACATTAATCCACAATTACATTGAAACATGTCTTGAATTGACAACTAATCGGATGTATTGAAAACACAAAACATACGACCC
>SL_7KL_010_BRINEDRAFT_10000507_pt1 | contig 18435 bp, 22 predicted proteins | sample SodLak_010_BRINE_FD_10663 | JGI IMG/M metagenome (IMG submission 10663)
AAAAATAGCTTATTCGTACGATCGTTCGCGCTTTTCTTGCAAAAAAATGATTCTTTCTTATTAAAATCCAATTTTTCTCTTTGTTTGAAACAGCCTCCATATGTAAGCTATAAGATATTTTTCGTGAAGGTGGGGATATGACACGATTTTTAACGTATGCCTTGGCTTCGATTCTTCTTTGTGGATCATCCCTGAATGCTGCGAAATATGACGGTCACTGATGAAAACGAATGTGTCGCTGTAAAGAAAGAGCCTGAATCCGACAGCAACTCCATCGCCGCCGGGTAAGAAGTATGTCAGATTAAGTTTAGTCTTTTAACTTCGTTTTTAATGGTGAACAGAGTCTTTGTCGTATCCCAATTGCGATAAGCAATCTTCGAAATTCCTTTTCATTCCGCCATAATTAAGGTTCGCGAGAGTCCCTTTATGGGCCGTATGCCAAGAAAAAATAGTCCGATCGTTAGTGTCTAAAGCTTTATATCCTTTTTTTGTTTTCTCAACGTCTACACCCAGGTTAGTCAGGTGATAAGGAAGTTTTTTAATGTCCCCTACATTGACTGTTTTTCCCTTTTGAAAAAACCTCTCAACAAAATCTCGGGTATCTTTGTTGTTTATTTCGCTTATAGATTGACTAGGATGATAACTTGGATCTGGTTCTTCTATCTCTGTTTCTTGGTTTATGATATCTGGAATTCCGGAACCAAATATCTTATTTTCTGCGGATAGGTTTCCTTTAAAGTCTGGTTTCGTATATTCATTTATATCTTCAGTAAGAATAGATTCATGATTTGAAGATTCGGGTGTCTCTTTTTCCAGATCCTGATTTTGACTCAGTTCTACCTCTTTGGTTTTTCTCTGCGTTTCTTCCCTCTCAAAATCACTCATTTCTCTCAATTTATCGCGTGCTTTTTGATAATTGCATTTTGCAGCTTTTTGATAATAGTCTCGTGCTAATTTAAGATCTCTGTTACCACCTACTCCATGGAGACACATTTCAGCAAAGTTATATTGCGAAATACTGTGCTCTTTGCTTGAATCTGCAGCTTTTTGAAAATACTTTCGTGCTGATTTAAGATTTTCTTCACCGCCATCCATATAAGATATAACAGCATAATTATATTGAGCTTTTTGGAGACCTTTCAACGCAGCTTTTTGGAAATAGTCTCGTGCTAATTTGAGATTTTCTTCACTTCCCTCTTTATAACATATGAGGGCAAAATTATATTCAGCGTGTTTATGCCCTTTCAACGCAGCTTCTTTGTAATATTCTCGTGCTAGTTTTAGATTTTCCTCACCGTCCTCGTTATGACATATAAATGCAAACATATTTTGAGCGTCTTGATGGCCTAAATCTGCAGCTTTTTTGAAATACTCTCGTGCTAATTTATGGTTCCCTTCACCACCGTCTTTCCGACACATAAGAGCAAAATTATATTGAGCTTCTTTATAGCCTGAATCTGCAGCTTTTTGATAATATTCTCGTGCTAATTTAAGATTTTCTTCACTGCCCTCCACACGACACATATGAGCAAAATTATATTGAGCTATATCTAGTCCTTGTAACGCAGCTTTTTGATAATACTCTCGTGCTAATTTATGATTCTCAACATCACCCTCCATATCGCACATAAGAGCAAAATTATATTGAGCTAGATCTAATCCTTTTATCGCAGCTTTTTTGAAATACTCTCGTGCTAATTTAAGGTTCTCATCACCACCCTCCTCAAGACACATATTGGCAAAATTATATTGAGCTTTTTTATGACCTGAATCTGCAGCTTTTTTGAAATACTCTCGTGCTGATCTAAGGTTCTCATCACCACCCTCCTCAAGACATATATTGGCAAACTTATATTGAGCGTCTTGATGGCCTTTCAACGCAGCTTTTTGATAATACTCTCGTGCTAATTTTGGATTCTTATGAGAACAGAAAGCAACTTCGTATGCGGCCTTTCCAGTTTTATCTTCTAATTCACATTGCCATAATTTTGTTATAATAGGTTGCTGATTCTTCATACGATCCAGATCCGCTTCAAATCGCTTTATCTGTTTCTTCTTTGTTTGGGATAATTCTTTTGATGTCGAAATCTTCATTAGAGAAAAATAGAGATCTTTATACCCTAGTAGATTTTCTGCCTTACACACGCTTATAAACCTCGAAAAGGCATCCTCAAATTGATGGTTATTAAAACTAAAGTTTTTAACTTCCAAATTTAAGAATTTAGGAATATCACTGTTCTTACGGAAACCATTGGTATTATTTAAGTAGGCAAGATAGGAAAAAACTTTGGGATGACCTTTCTTAGCAAGGGTCACCATATCTGTAAATGACTCTGAATATTGTTGGGTTTCAAATTTTTGAATCGCAGTTTTAGGGCTCAGAATATCGCTGGCTTGAATAGCACCAGTTAGGGCTAGAAAAATAATATATGAAAATCTCATGATAATACCTATTCAAATTAAATAACAATATAATTGTCATTAATATATAAGTCTTTTCATTTTGTTGTCAAGTTAGAAGTCTTAGGCTTGGTAGATTCTAATATGAAGAGGAACGCCCAATAGGCTAAGATAGCCCTGGAAAACAAAGGATGTTCCTCTTCATGTGTGAATTCACCAAGAACGCTTTATGGAAGCGTTAAAGGATGCCGGTCCATGTTTGTATCATCTTGCAAAACTAGGGCTTATCATCCCAAAGAAGATGAAACCATGTTGCAAGGCTATTGCTCAGAACCAAAACCTTTTTGCCCAAGATATGAATGGAGGCGAATGCTGTCGCATTATGTGGGGTTTTCTGAAATCTGAATTTGAAGAACCAGAGCAGATTAAAGAATTATGTGAGGCGTTTACCCCAGATAAAAATGCAGACGAACGTCTTGATATTATAAAAGATATTGCTGAATCGGGTCTTTATTCCCCAGACCATATTAGAATGGTCGTTGATATCTATCGGGATTAATTTGCTCTTCAAAGAAATATTCACGGTCTTTGCAAATGAAAGACAAACGATTGACTGTCCTTAGCCCCGGCTCAGGGGGTCGGAGCCAAGTCGACAAGACATTTTTGTTACCAAAGATCTCTCTTAGTCCAAGGTTATATCCACAGCGAATGGTTTTTGAAATGAGTCTATGGTATAGGTAAAATTGACTTTCTCAAAACAGTCATGAAACAAGGTGAGTTAAGGAAAAGAGCATGAGTGACTTGCTGGGGTATAAAATATTTTATATGGTTGCAAAAACCAATAGTATTTCCAAAACCGCAGAGATCTATAATTTAAGCCGGACAGCTGTGAGCAAACGAATTTTCCAGCTAGAAAGGGAGTTCCGGCAAAAGTTATTTATCAGAACAAATAACGGTATCTGTTTAGCGGAATCAGGAAAAACCTTGTTTTCCTCTGTTTCGGAACTGATCAAAAATTACAATAAGGTTAACAATCAGTTTTTAGGTGCCCAGCAAGAAAAAAATACACTGAGCATCATTACGACTCACTCCCTCGTGACCCTGGTTCTGTCAGAAGTGAGTGCGGAATTCTCTCGAAAGCATCCGGACATCAAATTAAAAATCATCGCTCAGGACGAGGACATTGACCTTCTATCAACAGATAGCGATCTGTCCTTGCAACCGAAAATATTGAATCACAATGAAATTAGGCAGGAAAAATTTTTTCAGTGGGAACAAGGATTGTACGCAAGTCCTGAATATCTGAAGCAGCGGGGAACACCCATAAATGTTTCTGACTTAAAAAAGCATCAGTTTATAATTTTTGGGAATGAAGAAAAGTATCCCTATGGCCTCACTTCATGGCCTTTAATGCATATTGGTAAAGATAGAAGTAATATTGTTGCTGAAGTGAATTCAGTTGAAGCTATGATAAAACTGGCCGAGAAAGGAATGGGTATCACGGCCCTTTCTCAACAAAGGGCTTTACACCAAGCCAATTTAGTCAGGGTGTTACCGGATTTTTCTTCCCCGACTTTTGAAACGTATATTACGTATTCAGTTTTTAAAAAAGATATTCCCCTTTTGAAAAACTTTATTCAGCACATGAAGGCCTATATTAAGGATAATGATAAGTTTTAGGTGCTACAGAATAGGGATGACTTCAAAGACATTCTTCTCATCTTTTTTTGCAGGGATCGTAAGCCTTGTAAATTCTCTTGCGTGAAAAATAGTTGACAATGAGACATTTGGGGACTGCTCATGAAAAATAACTAATAAGGTAAAGATGATGTTCTTTTGTATAACACTGCCAAATAACTATGATTAAGGTGGGCAGTTATGAAGGAATTATTGAGTAATCAGCTTGCTGAAGTTGATGATCCAAGATTTGTTTTCAATCTGCGTCATCCATTCATAATACTCGTTGGAACCACGTTGTCTTCCGGTCCATCGCAAGTTTTGGGAGAATCGCTGATTTTCTCAAGGCCTATGTGGAGGGTCTGAGAAAGTTTTTTAGCTTTCCTCATGGAAGTCCCTGCCACGATTACCTGTCAGTGATTTTGGAACGAAAGTGAGTCCTATAATCTTGGCATTATAGAAATGGGCTATGAATATCTTTAAAGAGTCTGTCAAGATAATTCTTCATGGATAGGTCCTACTGAGACACTTATTTTCACTTTAAAAACCTCAGTTTAAAACTTATTGTTTAAAACATTAGAGGCTTTTGATACAGAATAAATGAAAATTCATTTTTTTCCATATCTGGCGTTTAGGTGCTTCCTAAACAGAAAAAAGGCTCTTCCCTGTCGAAGGGAATTCATGGTCAGAGATGTTTGCCCACGTCTTTGTCCTTAAGACCTCATGCTTTAAACCTTAGGGATACATCCCCTAAGGTTTCTTTTTTGGGAACAAAGATTTTAGGGATGATGTATGGATACGATGACAATGAATAATGGTTTTTTCCCGACGGTGTCCGATCAAATCCGAAGCGGTCATTTTTATATAATCCAGCAGAAAGTTCTCCACATTGATGAAGACACAAAAAGATTTCAGAATACCTGTGTTCTTTCTGAAGATTCGGTCGACCGCGACGGTCATATGTTACGGGCTGGTAAAGATGTATTTACCCTTGAAAACTATATAGATGATCTGGCAGGGTCAAAATTTCTTTTTCTCGACGAGGATCGCCCCGACCATAGGACGTGGGCTCAGTCTCAAGACCACGTTTCCGTATGGTTTGTGATGAAAAATACAATCGGAATCGTACCCCCGAAAGGCGTTGAGATCTTAGTTGCAGGACAAATTTTTAAAGACACGTATCAGATATTGACGCCTCTGTGTTGTATCACGATAGCTGAAGGTTATTTGTACATGACTCATGTCCCATTGAGTTCTCCTAAGTCTTGGGTACAGGTCAACGGCCACATGGCAAAAGGCCTTGATATCCCATTACAATAGATAAAAACCCTTTATGTTTTGATGATAACACGCCCGCATTCTAGGGGGTGCGTCCCGTTGAAACCCGGATTACCATTTTGCCAAAGGGGGCAAAGACATAAGGATGGCTTCGGTATTTCCGCCGGTTTCCAATCCAAATAAGGTGCCTCGGTCATAAAGTAAATTAAATTCCACATACCGGCCACGTTTTTTCAGTTGTGCCTCACGTTCGTCGAGGGTCCATGGGGTCAACATGCGGCGTCGGACAATGTCAGGGAAGATCTTTAAAAATGTTTTCCCTACATCCTGGGTGAAGCTAAAGTCCGCTTTCCAGTTGCTGGAATGAAGGTGGTCATAGAAAATTCCTCCCACACCCCTTGGTTCTTTTCTGTGGGGAAGGTAGAAATAATCATCACACCATTTTTTAAATTTTTCGTAACATTGTGTATCGTATCGATGACAGGCCTTTTTTAAGGCCGAATGAAAGTCTTCAGTATCTTGGGGGATTGGGAAAACGGGCGTGAGATCAACGCCCCCTCCAAACCATGATTGTCCTGTGATGATAAAACGTGTGTTCATATGTATTGCGGGGACATGGGGGTTTTGCATGTGCGCCACGACCGAGATTCCACTTGCCCAATATCGGGAACTTTTTTCTGTGCCGGGAATTTTCTTGGCAAAGTTTTCCGAAAAGTGTCCATGAACGGTTGAGATATTCACCCCGACCTTTTCAAAGACTTTCCCCTTCATGACGCCTGAGACGCCGCCGCCTTCGTGTCTGTGTTTCCAAGGATGAAAATCAAATTTTCCCGGTTTATAAGGATCAAATTCATATTCAAGATCTTCAAATGCCGTACAAATTTGATCCCGAAGGGTTAAAAACCATTCGCTGGCGAGGTTTTGTTCCTGGGAGGACGCTGTGCGGTTAGTCATGGGGAAACTCGTGGGTTTGACGTAAGGCTTCGCCGATAACCATAGCAGCTGATGTGGCTAAATTCAATGAGCGTACGTGGTGTCTCATTGGGATGGCGACTTGATGTGGAAGGGTTTTGGCCAGACATAAGGGAACCCCCTGACTTTCTTGACCCAAAAGAAGAATATCATCGGACTGGAAAGGAAACTGATAATAGGGCACTGAGGCCGCCGGCGTTAATAAGATGATGCGCTTTTGCGCATTGACCGCCCAATGGGAAAATGTGTCCCAAGAGTCATGCCGTTGATAGTCGGCATGATCGATATAATCCATACCTGAACGCATGAGTCGGCGATCAGAAAAAATAAACCCGCAGGGTTCAATAATATCAAGACTGACGTTTAGGCAGGCCCCTAACCGTAAAAGCGTGCCTGTGTTTTGGGGAATTTCGGGTTGATACAAGGCAATGCGCATACAGATATCCTCTTTCGTGTGATCCGTTCCCTATATATACACAAATTTTCAAAAAAGTTCGTGTTTAAAGTGGACTGATCGCATCAAGGATTTGGTGGCCCCAGGGTGCTTGTTGACTGTTTGTAAGGTGCCCCCGTCCGCCATAAGAAATGCGTGCCTCTGCAATTTTTTCGTAATCAATTGTATTTTGTGAGGAAATATCTTGGGGCCGAACAATACCGGTGACAAGGATCTCCCGGACCTCATAATTAATACGCATTTCTTGGCGGCCGGCAACAACAAGATTGCCGTTCGGCAAGATTTGATGGATCGTTGCGGCAACTTTGACATCCATGGCTTCATTGCGGCTGATTTTTCCATCCCCTTCATGGGACGGGTCACTGGAAACATCTGCCAGTCTGGGCAAAGCCGATCCGATGCGTTTCTTGGCTAAGGAGCGTTCAATTCCCATTAGGCTTCCCATATGGATATCATGAGAGCTGGTGCGTTTGTTCGTGGTTTTATTGTCGAATGAGGCTTTATCACTCATGTGAATCAGAAGAGTGACGATGTCTCCGACCCGTTGAGCCCGTTGATCCTTAAAAAACCCACGAGCCCCGGGACGCCACAAAGTATTTTTCACATGGGCAGAGGTATGATGCGGTCGGGGCATCGGCATATGAACCGGGGCGTATTGAGGGTTCGCTTTGGGATTGTTGATTTGGGACAAAGAGGGGGGCTTCCCGACTTCCGAAAGCTGATTCAGAGAATGACACCCTGAAAGAGAAAAGATGGGAAGTAAGATGCAACATCTGCGGATAACCTTCATGATGAACTCCTGGTCTGTTTCCATTGGGTGGGAAGGGAGACTTCGACAAGGTCATCTCCGATCACCTTGCCTTCAATAACGCGTCCGGAATCAAGGTTTTTGACCTTGACCACCTGGGCAAGTTTGCCGTTTTCTAAGGATTTCCCTTTGGTTGTCATAAAGACATTTGAAGATTGCGCAATCAAGGTAATCGCCTGGTTTTTCCGGGTTCCATAGGCGTCCATGACATCCGATTTATCGATAGGCTGACGGGCCTTGATCACGGGGCGGCGAATTGTTTTTCCAACCAATTGATCGCTTTCCCGAAGGACCCCTGGAGAAATAGACTTCATAGATACCCATGTTAGATCTTCTTTTTGTATTTTGTGGCCCCTTTTTAGCGGATGGGAAAGAACGGGAACTTGGTTTTCTGAGACCAGATCCCCCTGCAATAGGAAATTTTTTCCCACGGCATTTTGTACAGTGATCTGAAGGTCTTTTGTATCCTTTTGGATAGCAATAATCTCCACCTCGTGATCTTTTCCAATTTTTTGCAACAACGTTTCGGTTTCGGGGGTCCAGGAATAGGTCACGTCCCCTAAGTGTGTGTCCAGGCGTTCCCGTAAGGACATTTGCGTGTTTTGAGGAGAACAGGGGCGAACTGTGATCCCTTGAAAGCCCCTTGGCGGCGTCCAATCAATCCAATTTCTAAGGGCAATCTGAAGAACCTCAGAGGCTGGTATAAAGCTATCTTCGTCTTTTGAAGGAGTTAGGATTTCTTGATTGGCCCCCCGATACCCTTGAAACACATCTTTTAACGTCAAGGTATCCGTCTTCATCTGAATCACACTTGGGACCGTCAAAGCTTTCAAAGGGATCATCATGATCATCAGTATGGAGAAAACTTTTCTCATCTTAGCCTCCGAGTTGCTCGACTCGTTTTTCCATATCATCCGCAGCTTGGACCACACGGGAATTCATCTCATAGGCCCGCTGGGCTTGAATCAAATCGGTCATAGATTTAATCATATTCACGTTTGAGGCTTCAAGAGTGTGGGACATGATCTCACCAAATCCATCGTTACCAGGGGCCCCTAAAATAGCCTCCCCAGAGGCGGGGGTTGAGGTGTACATCGTGCCAGGTTGTTTTTTCAAACCTGTGGGATTGTGAAAGCGAGCCAGTTCAATTTGCCCAAGTGCTTGGGGTTCATCTTCCCCATTGATCTTTGCGAAGACTTCTCCTCGCTTATTAACGACGACTTCCTGTGCATTCTGGGGGATGGTGATCGGGCCCTTCACCTTGTACCCATCAAGGTTCACAAGTTCACCATTTGCGTTGGTGGTGAAGTTGCCGGCATATGTGTAAAAATCTTGGCCATCGGGGCCCTCGAGTTGAAACATACCTTGGCCACGAACCATAAAATCAAGAGGGTTTCCCGTTGGCATCGGCTCTCCTTTTTTATGAAGGGTTACGACGGCGGAGGGCCGAGAGCCACTACCAATTTCGAGACCCACGGGTTGAATTTCATCATCGTTCCCCGTGTGAATCCCCATTCCACGCATATCTTCATAGTGATTGGTTTCGGTAAAAAAGACAGACTCCTTAAACCCCGTTGAGCCGCTGTTGGCAATGTTGTTGGAAATTTCCCGAACTTTTAGATCCTGGTTTCCCATGGATGCTGCAGCTATTTTTGCGTTACTTGACATGGTGACCTCCTTTATTGTGGATCAAGAAAACTTTGTGATTCTCTTTGTTGCAGACCGAAATAGTCCTTCAGCATGGTAATGTTATGTTGGTCTTGCTTCGAAAGCTCCATAAGAGCCACCATTTCTTGAATGGGACTGACATTCGAACCTTCTAAGATACCATGGGCAATTTCAAAATTTTGCGCAGCTTGAGCTTCGGCATTTTCAGTGGGAAGGTATAGGTTCGCCTCTTTTTTGGTGAGGGCATTCGTGTCGTCAAAGGTAAACACCCCAACTTTGGCAATTTCATTGCCATCGGCTATTATTCGGCCGTCCTCATGGATGCGAATCGATTTGACTGTCACTGGAATCGTGATATCCCCGCCACCTTCATCGAGAACCCTGTCTCCTTTTGGGGTGACAAGGTTTCGATCTTGATTCAACAGAAAGTTTCCGGCCCGGGTGTAATAACGATTTCCATCTTGACCTTGAACGCCAAAGAACCCCTGGCCGCGAATGCGTATGTGATACGGGTCCCCCGTTGAGATGTCATCTCCCTCTTTGTGATCCACATATGTCTTAATCCCACGGGTGTAGGTGATGTCATCGCCATTATCGTTCGTTCGTGTTTCATTTATGGGAAGGATCATATCTTGATGAAAGGCTGGGGTGGTGGCATTGCTTATGTTGTTTGCGTGAACTTGAAACATTTTTTGTATGTTCTGCTCGCTCCCGGTGGCTAATTTCAGAAAAGGTGACGTCAACATGTGCCTTCTTTCTTTTTGGAATCGTATACTTCCTACAGAGCATAAAGTGTGCCAGTTCCGAAAAGGTTGGGAAGAAAACGTATTTAGTTAACGTTTTGTAAATTTTTTGTATGCTAAATTACATTCAACACATAATAAAGAAGACGATTCTATGGCTGAAGATCAAGAAAATGCCGAAAAAAAACGGAATGATGACATTGAGGACACGGGCCTAGAAACCGAAAAGCCTAAAAAATTTAAGAAAATTTTAGGCATTGTTTTTGGGGTTTTGTTTTTCGGGGGCATCCTTGCCGGAGGAAGCTGGTATTATTTTTTCAAGCCGTCAACGGTGCCTGAAAATGTAAAGGATTTGCGCTATCTTTATCACTATGAACTGCCGGAAATTTTGGTCAATTTGCGAAGCAAGGCTCATCACCCGCGCTTTTTGAAGCTTCAGATTATTATTGAAGGGTATGACCCTAAACGGGGGGAGCATATCAAGGCCTTGAAAAAATTCGAACCCCGGATTATCGACCAATTTCAAAGTTTTTTGCGGGATCTTTTCCTTGAGGATATTGAAGGTGCCCAAGGCATTCAACGTTTACGAGAACAAATGACTAAGCGGGTGAATACGATTTTACACGGCCCCCAGGTATCAAACATCCTTTTTAGCGAAATGCTTGTTCAGTAGGGAAAGAGGCTTTTATGGAAATGCACATTTTACTTGATAGCCTTTTGGTCTTCTTCCTTGGGGGGAGTATGTATTATATGTACCACCTGAATCAAAGGTTGGACCGTCATGAAAAAAATCGTCAATCGTTAACGAATCTTGTTGATGAACTTCATGAGTCGTGGGTGAAGATTCAAAAATCCCAGGTTTCCTTTGAAGAAAAAACCGAGGCAAATCTTGCGGACCTCAAGGGGAAAATTACCTTAGGACAGGAATTGAAAGGCGATCTTCAAATGCTATGCGAGCGCAGTGATCAAAAGGGGGATGAACTGGAGCTCAGATTGCGAAACTTAGCGCGTATCATGAGCAAGCTTGCACTTTTACAACAGAAAATTACGCCTTTTCAGTCATCATCGTCTTTAGGACGTGAACCCCTGCCCCAAAACGATCAATCCTTTATTCAAAAGATGAAAAAGGTGCAATAAAATGAGAGGCCTTATGACCCGGGTGCCGATTTATATTTTATTCGTGGGTTTGCTGATGAAAGCTCATCACCTTTATGAAGTTGTTTTTGCAGCACCTCCCCAAAAAATTGACATGCAAACGGAAGAACCGGACTCCCAGCAGGCTCCGGAAAGGTCGCCCCCTCCTCACCCCGAAAAGTTTAATCTTCTTCATTTAACCCCGGAAAAATATAAAATTCTGAAGACGCTTCATAAACAAGAAGACCGGTTTCGAAAAAAAGAACAAGAACTTACCGATCAGAAATTATTCCTTTCAGCGATTGAAAAACGTTTTCAAGAAAAATTTGAAAGGCTTCAACCTCTGAAAGAAAAGATGGCAAAATATTTACACCAGGTGGAGTCAGAAAAAGATCTGATCAACACAAAGCTTCATATGTTGTTTACAAAATTAAAGCCTGAAAAAGCGGCAGAGTTGATGGAGGGGCTCGATTTTGACACTTTATTGAATATTTTGAAGCAAATGAACGATCGAGAGATGGTCGAAATTATCTCTCAATTTGCTCCAAAGAAGGCAAAAATTATTATTCGTGCCCTCGCAGTTCGGTCTCAGAACCTTGAAAATGCGGTTCGTGAATAACGCAGGTCACGAAATTCAAAGAATTCAGTTAATTTCATTGAAAATTTTCTGTATCCTTCAAGAAAAGCTTGATTCAAAGAAACCTATGACACATCAAAAACCGATTATCTCAATCCAAAACGCCGCGAAATCTTTTGGCACAAACGTGGTGCTGAAAAATCTTGATTTAGAGGTTTCCCCTGGGGAATCTCTCGTGATCATTGGCGCTTCCGGCTCAGGAAAGTCTGTTTTATTAAAATGCATGCTCGGTCTTATAGACCTCAACGAAGGGGCCATTCACATAAAGGGCCAAGAGGTTACGAAATTTCGTCCGGCCGAATGGGATGAATTGCGTCCTCATATGGGAATGCTATTTCAGGGAGGGGCGTTGTTCGATAGTTTAAAAGTATGGGAAAATGTGGCCTTCGCTTTGCAACAACAAAAAAAGATGTCCAAAACAGAGGCGCGAAATCAAGCGATCCAGACCTTAAAGTCCGTGGGGCTTCCCGAAAGGTCTGCTGACCTGCAGCCCTCAGAACTTTCGGGCGGCATGAAAAAACGTGTGGGCCTTGCGCGCGCCATTATCACAAACCCACAAATATTGTTTTTTGATGAACCAACAACGGGGCTGGATCCCATCATGTCAACGGCCATTAATAATCTGATGAAGCAGTGTGTGAAAGACCTGGGAGCCACGGCAGTGACCATCACCCATAATTTGCAAAGTGTCAAGGTCATTGCCGATCGGGTCGCTTTGCTTCACGAGGGGCGCATTATCTGGACGGGGTCACCGGAAGATCTTGATCGCACAGACAATCCCTATGTTCAACAATTCTATCATGGAAAGCTTGAGGGCCCTATGCAAACGGAAACCCAGATTTAGGGAGAAACCATGGTAAAACTTGCTCGCAGCTTTGCCTGCCAGGACTGTGGGATGACATTTTCCAAGTGGACAGGACGGTGTTCAGGGTGTGGATCGTGGAATTCCATAGTCGAAGAGACAACCGAAGTGCGTCCAAAGGGGGCGAAGAGCCATACAGGGTCTCGCCTTGATTTTCAGGATTTGGACGGTGTCAGCGAAAGTGTTGAGCGCAAAAAAACCCATATTTCTGAGTTTGACCGGGTCTGTGGCGGCGGTCTTGTGCCCGGGGGGGCACTTCTTATTGGGGGGGATCCTGGGATTGGTAAGTCAACCCTTTTGCTTCAGGTGTCGGCTCAGCTCGCGAAAAATAACCGTGTGATCTATATTACCGGTGAAGAAGGCATTGATCAAATACGTCTACGGGGAAAACGTTTGGACCTTGTTCAAGCACCAATACGTCTTGCGACCTGTACCAATGTGAATGATATTTTAAAAACCTTGAATCAAGAAAAAGACCTGGATGTTGTGATTATTGATTCCATTCAGACGATGTATTTGGACAATCTGGATTCAGCCCCAGGGTCTGTAAGCCAGGTGCGGGCCTGTACCCTTGAGTTAATACAGTGCGCCAAAAAAAATAATATTATCCTATTTTTAGTGGGACACGTGACCAAAGAAGGGGCCATTGCGGGGCCGCGAGTTCTGGAACATATGGTGGATACGGTGTTGTACTTTGAAGGGGATCGGTCCCATGTTTTTCGTATCCTCAGAACGGTAAAAAATCGTTTTGGTCCTACGGATGAAATCGGTGTTTTTGAGATGGGCGAAAAAGGCCTAGACCCCGTTGATAATCCTTCAGCGCTATTTTTATCCGACCGGAAACAATCAATTGCAGGGTCGTCTGTGTTTGCGGGAATGGAAGGGACGCGTCCTGTTTTGGTGGAAATCCAAGCCCTTGTTCAACCGACATTTCTGGCAACCCCACGACGGGCAGTGATCGGTTGGGATCAGAATCGTTTGGCCATGATATTAGCGGTCCTTGAATCAAAATGTGGTATCAAGTTTTCCGGACAAGAGGTGTACCTAAACGTCACGGGTGGTTTTCGGGTTCAAGAGCCTGCCGCTGATTTGGCTGTAGCGGCCGCCTTACTGTCAGCCCACTTACGTCGCCCATTGCCCCACAAGGCTATATTCTTAGGGGAAATTGGGCTTACCGGTGAAATTCGGCCTGTTTCCCACGGAAATCAACGTTTGAAAGAGGCGCATAAGCTTGGGTTTATTCACGCATGGGTCCCAAAAAGCAAGGTCCAATATACCGGTGGGCATTTTTCAATAAATACGTTAAACTTTATTTATGAGCTTGTGGAACACATACAGCAGTTATAAATTTTTCCTCGGGGTGCGGGGCCGCAAAAAAAATACAAAAGTTGAGATAAAGGATCCTCCAGATGACTCTTAATGTAAATTATATGGACCTAGGGATTATAGCCTTACTGTTTTTATCGATTTTTATTGGCTTTTTTCGTGGATTTACCCGTGAGGTCCTTGGAATTATGGGATGGTTAGGGGCGCTTTTTGCCTCGTTATTTGGACTTGAGTATGTGCGGCCCTATGTGAAAGACTACATCAGCAACCCATTTTTGGCGGACTTAACGGCGGCTATTTTCCTGTTTATTTCCGTTCTGCTCATCTTGACAATGATTTCGCGGTCGATTTCCAACTGTATTAAAGGCAGTGCTCTTGGGGGAATTGATCGATCTTTAGGTTTGGTCTTTGGATTGGCTCGGGGGATCTTTGTCTTATGTGTCGCCTATGCGGTGACCATTATGATGTGGAAACCCCATAAATGGCCTGAGGTTCTAAAAACCTCCCGGACTTTGGATATCGTTGAGCAAGGAAGTGAAAAGATTCTAGACCTTATACCGGATGAGGTGGCCAAGAACCTAGGGGTGAATCCATCTAAAATCCTTCGGAAACGGCCCGCGTCCTTATCCAGTGACGAGATGACAAGATATTTATCACAACCGGAGCCAAAGAGCTAATTTTTCCTCATCTCTCCAACAAAAATAAATTATTTTTTAGAAAAATATTCCTAAAATAATTTATTTTTGTTATATTTTTGTCTGATTTAACTTTTTTGTTAGGTTCACTTGATAAGCTTGTATTATCAATGAGGAAAATTTTTTAAAACATGCTTAAATTTACAAGCTTTGTTGTAGCCGTCACACTTAGTTTTTTTCAGGCACAGGCAACATATATAAATTCAACCTCTCAAGAGGTGATTTCCCAAGACTTAATGTCTGAAGGGATGGCTGATCCGGAGGAGGCTTTTGAAGACGATCCCTTTGAAGGGTTCAACCGAGTGATGTTTGAATTTAATCACATGATTGATGCCCTTCTGCTTAAACCCGTGGCCATGATGTATCGAGATGTTATCCCGGATTTCTTACAAGACCGTGTTCACGAGGGGCTACAGAACTTATCGTCTCCTTTAGCTCTTGTGAACGACCTTCTTCAAGGGGACATGGATCGGGCGGTCACCACCGTAACCCGTTTTATCCTTAATACGGTTTTTGGGGTTGGGGGGGTGTTTGATGTAGCTAAGGAATGTGGAATTGAATCACGCCAACAGGACTTTGGTCAAACATTAGGAAAGATTGGGGTTGGGGACGGTCCTTATATTGTCTTGCCTTTGCTCGGCCCGTCAAATTCCAGAGACACCCTAGGGGTGGTGGTGGATTGGTTAGCGGATCCCGTGAACCGTTACCTGAAAAACATTAGGAAGAAGAACCTGATTCATACGCGTCTGGGCTTAGAAACGCTTGATGGTCGATCCCGGGCACTTCCTTTAACAGACCACCTGGACAAAAGGGGTGATCCTTATGTCCACTACCGTGCCATCTATACCCAGAATCGACGTTACCGAATTTTAAATGAAAAACCCAACACACAAGATAGTCCGAGGCCCTTCAATGATGACTTTTAAAAAAACAACTCTGCTCTTAATCGTGATTGTGAACTCTTCTCTTTTTGCGAAAGAACAACCCAATAAATCGAATATCTTTGTGCAAAAAGCTGTCCATGAGCCCGAAGCCATCAATGACCCCGAAAAACTGATTCGATCGATTGGTGAAGCCGTGATTTATATTGTTAAGGACGATCAAACTTCCTATGAAGACAAACGGCAAAAATTAAAAAAAATCATGCAAAATACCTTTGCCTTAAAGCCGATTAGCCGCTTTGTTCTGGCACGTCATTGGCGCAGGACGTCACCGGAGCAGCAAAAAGCTTATTTGGCAAGCTTTACAGAAGCGATGTCTGAACAGTACACGTCGAAATTCACAGCCTATCACAACGAAAAATTTGAAGTCCAAAAAGACCGAGGGTATGAGGAATCCGATGGGGCTTACATAGTCAGAAGCCAAGTTTCTCAGCGCAATGGGACCCCCATCAAGGTCGACTGGAAACTCTATCAAAGTTCTAAAAATGGATGGAAGGTCTTTGATGTGTATATTGAAGGTGTAAGTATGTCGCTTTCTTTGCGCAATGAACATGGGACCATAATCCGCGAAAAAGGCATTGATGGACTGATTCAGCATTTAAGACACCAAAAGACGTCATAGAAAAGTTGAGGGTTTTTCCGCAAAAAAGTGAAGGATATCAAGGGTCACGGGGAATGTAAGGCTGGGATTGCCAAATCGATGTTGGTAGACATCATTCAACTTTGGAAGAAACTGCTTGCCTAAAAATGTGGATTGGCGGGTGGTAAGCATATTTTTTTCCCCTGACTGTCGTATGTCCCTTAATAAGGACGCCAAGCTATCATACTTCAGTTTTAAACGTTCTTTATCCACCACAATGTTTTGAAACCCCTGGCTTTGCAATATCTGGGTGAAGCCTTGGGCATCAAGAAAAGGAGACACACGTGGGGTGTGAGGCCAGCCCAAGAGTTCTTCCGTTTTAAGGGCCGAATCTCTTAATTCTTTTAAGGTGTACTCGCCGAAAAAGCTTCCAAGAAAAATACCCTTCGGCTTTAAAAGGTCGAAAAGCGATTGAAGACTTTTTTCAAGGTGGTTTTGTTGGTGTAAATTGTTATGCAGCAGGACGTCGTACTCTGTTTTTTTCGGGGGGTGGACTTGGTAAAAAGCTTGGGACTTCTGGGGAATACCAGGTAAAAGATCAGGAAATTCAAGGTAGGCTTTGCCCGGAAGGGGAGACAGGAAACGACGAAGGTGGGTCGGATGGTACTTTCCCACAAAAAGAGCGTTTCGACTGACTTTCTTGAGAAAGCGTAGTTTTTCTAAAAATCCTTCGATAAGATATGCATTGAAAGAATCGCCGTCGGGTTGGGACAGATACTTTTTCAAAGACAGTTTTTGAGATTGGCTATCAAAAATCACGAAACTTAAGCAATTATATCTGGGGTCAGGGTGTCACGAACGTCTTTTATTTTATCTTGTATAACAAATTTATTTTTTTTTAACCGCTGAATCGCCAGCTGGTCTTGAACAGGCCTTTTCCTTAACTCGGCCACCTGTTTTTCTAACCTACGATGGTCGTCTTCCAATCCCTTGAGGACAGAGTGTAAATGATTTTTCGTGCTCATGAAAAGGGTCATACTGGCTTTGCCTATTTCTCCTGATCCTACCCTATCTTGATAGAAAAGAAAACTAGCCTTTTCCTGGGTTGAAAAATAGAATACTTTACTAGAAAAACCATAATTGTAATCTATGACAAAACGTATTGGAATCTTAACAAGTGGCGGTGATTGTGCGGGGCTTAATGCCGTGATCCGAGCCGTAACCTTTGCGGCACATAATCAATATAATTGGGAGGTTTTTGGGATCAAGCAAGGCACGATGGGGCTTTTGGCAAAACCGTGTCAGGTGGAAAAACTATCCCCGGAAAATTGGCCGGATCATCTTTTAAGAGTGGGAGGAACGTTTTTAGGAACCACGAATCGTGGCAATCCATTTGAGTTTCCCATGGAGGATGGCGGATTTAAAGACCGTTCCGATGAAATTGTTCAGGCCGTAAAGGCTTTGCGGCTTGATGCGATGATTGGTATTGGGGGGGATGGCAGCCTGAAAATTCTGAGTCAGCTTTTTCAAAAAGCCGGTGTCAATTTAATTGGTATTCCTAAAACCATCGATAATGACATTGGGGAAACGGAAAATTCTGTGGGATATCGCACCGCAGTGGATATCGCAACAGAGGCGCTTGACTGTTTGCAACCCACAGCCGCCAGTCATGATCGCATCATGATTCTTGAGGTGATGGGCCGGGATGCCGGTCATATTGCCCTAAGTTCTGGAATCGCAGGGGGGGCGGATGTCATTCTTATCCCCGAAATTCCTTATAAGCTGGATTTTGTTGTTCAGAAAATCCAGCGAACCAAAAAACAAGGAAAGAATTTTATTCTGATTGTTGTGGCCGAGTCCGTGAAAAGTGAAAATGGCGACCCTTTTATGATGTCTTATTTCCATGGAGAAAAACGCTATGGTGGCATTGCCCATTATTTAGCTGATGAGTTGATGACACGTGCCGGTGCGGAAACCCGATTTACGGTCCTGGGACATGTGCAAAGAGGCGGAAAACCCAGTTCGAGTGACCGCGTGATGGCTTCGGTCTTTGGAGCCCATGCGGTGGATCTTATTAACCAAAATAAAAGAAATCGTATGGTAGCCTGGAAAAATCGGACTGTCACCGATGTTTCCATCGAGGATGCGGTCAAAAGTTATAAGGCCGTAGATAAAAAGGGCCCCTTGGTCGTTACAGCGCGAAAGTTAGGGGTATGTTTTGGCGATGAATAAAGATTAGTTTCGGAACAACAGGGGGGGG
>SL_7KL_010_BRINEDRAFT_10000508_pt1 | contig 18431 bp, 21 predicted proteins | sample SodLak_010_BRINE_FD_10663 | JGI IMG/M metagenome (IMG submission 10663)
GGGGCAATGACATACCTGTATACCCGCGGCTTTGATGTGTACGATATCAATACGATCCTCTCTGCGGGTGCCCTTGGGCAGGGAGCGAATCGGCGGCTCGTGCCGACCCGATGGTCAATCACGGCCGTTGATGATACGATCGGCCAGTTCCTCCGTGGCCGAACATGGGATGACCAAGGTGTTGATACAGTCCAGGTGTGGCGTAATGAATATCTTGGAAATGCCTTTTGGATCATCCTTGCACCCGGCCAGTGGGAGTTTGAGCTGGTTGAGTTGAAGGCACCCGGGAGTATTTGGAACCCAGATCCGGAGGCTGGCATGTGGCTTGCATCCGATTATGAGGGAAAAGAGGGACGAACGGGGTATGTCGAAGAGACCGCAGGCGCATACTATGCGGCCCGCCTTGCGGTGTTGGAACAGCTTGCGTCGATCGGAAGACAGGCAAAAGTACTCGTCATTCGACACGTCTCCGATGAGTACTGGGGACCGGTTGGTGTGTGGCAGATACGCGAAGCGATCCGACATGCGTTCGATGGCGAACATGGTGAAACAGAGACGTTCCGTGACGCTGTTGAAGGGGTTCTCAACCATGTTCCTGTTTCAATGACGGACCTTCGCCGACAGTCGACAATGGTGTCTGGGTTACAGACTAATCTGTTTGACTTTGGGACCACAAATCAGTAGCTCACGTTCTGACGAGGAAGTACAACACAATCCCAATTAGCCCAGGCAGTGCAACGCCGATCGGACCGGAGAAGAACCCCGAAAGCAGGAGGAAAAATACAGCCATGCTCCAGACGGTTGGTTTTGGTGCGCTCATGCCGCGATCGGTCGCATCACGATAGATGTATCCTGCAATGGCAAAAAAGACAAACACGAGTGCAAGCGATCGAAGCGGGACACCGAGCGTCCCGGCTTGGAGGAGAGACATACTATCACCCCCACCAGAATCAAAATAGCGATTGTGATTTTGATTTTCGGTGGAGTGGGTAGTCGCTAGTGGTTGGTGAGTAGTGGTTGGTGGTTAGATCGCTGCAAGCCGATCGAACACCGCGTCAACCATCTCCCCCGTTTCGTCAATGGTTGCGTCGAGTTCATCATCTGCGGCACTCATTCCAAGCAATTTGGCGAGTTTCATAATGCTGACATGGTAGACAACCTGTTCACCGGGTGCTTGCTGCCAGATAACCATGTTACACGGAAACAGCGACCCAATACGGTTGTCAGTCGCATCGAGTGCTCGATCAGCCATCTTTGGATTACAGGCGCCAAGGACATAGTAGGGATCACGTTCAGCATCGATTTTCTCGTTAAGCATCTCCGATGGTGAGAATTCGACGGGGAATCCAAACCCTTCTTCTGCGCAGGCATTGCGGACGGCCTCGATCGCTTCGTCGTGTTCCATTTCGAGTGTCATCTGCTTTTCACCGTACGCCTCAGGAGACAGCTCGGTTGGATCGAATGGGAGCGTCATGGCTTACTGTTAGCGCCACGGTCGGAAAAACACGAAGGTATCGATGCTATTCGTCGGTGAGGACGGGNCCGCGTCCGATGACCTCTGTCACTTCGGTAATGAACGTCTGTCGTCGATCGAAGTAGGTTGTCTCGAGTTCAGTGAGAATCTCGTGCAGTTCAGTCGGTCCGTCTGGGGTTCGAATGATGCTGTCCCCTTCCTGTGCTTCGATCGCACCTTTGGTTGCCGGCCAGGTGAGCCGCGAGGCAACACGAGCAAGTGGTGCACCTGAGACGGCCTGTCCCGTTCCGAGTTCGACGGCTGGTCCTTCCTCAGCCTCGTCGTCTGACATACACGGCTGTTCGAAAGGCGATAGGGTAATCTTTTCGAAGCAATCCGAACTGATTGTGACCTGTTGTCACACGATCGTCTGACGTACTGTTTTGTATTGGGCCTTCATATGCCGTACCATGACTAGTCTTTCGGAGGCGTATCATGGAGACGCCGGTACCAAAGCCGGACAGCGCCGACTCATGCTCGGGATGGGTTTGTTCTCCACCGGCATCCTCCTTGTTCTCTCGGGTATTGTCGTTGCTGGTACTGAAACCCTCCTTTCCCGAGGGTATACGCTTGGCCAAGCAAGACTCTATGGGGCGGTGTTAGGTGGGTTGGGCGTTCCGGCAGTGTTTCTCGGGATTTTCACGGTGCTCCCTGCAAGCCGAAACACCCGTGCCGCAGCGCTCGTTGGTGCATCGCTCGCAATCTTTGGGGTGGCGCTCTTTGCACACGCCTATCCATGCCAATGGATCGGAAACTCCTGTGCAGTAGAGGCACGAGATCTCACACTCCCCACTGCAGGTATCTACTCGATTGGAATTATCACCACATTCTGGTGTCTCTTCATCGGTGTCGTTAATTTCAAAACCCGGAATGACCCTGGCGGGACCGTCACAATGAATGTCACTCGGAAAGGGCAGACAAAAGTGGTCGAGGTCGAGAAACCAACTGGCGGCTTCGGAAGTATCGGACTCTTCGGTGTCGAACCCGACGGTGAAGTTGAAACCCAAACTAATCGCACAAACTCACAGAGCCATGCTGCCGCTGGCGACGGTGGAGAGTCTACAGAGACAATACGCTCCCCGCTTGATACCCCCTCAGAGCAGCCTGCCTCCCCCCGTGTTGATACCGTTGGTCCTTCGACAGCGCCACAGACACAGCAGACACAGATGTCAACAGATGTCAACGATGACGATGCAGTTGTTGAGTACCGCTCAGATGCCCGTCCCGATTCGGATGCGCCGATCGATCGCTACTGTGGGAGTTGCGATCAGTTCCAATACGTCCGCACAGAAGATGGAATCCAACCATACTGTGGCTATCACGCCGCGTTGATGGAGAATATGGATGCCTGTGAGGATTGGACCCCTCGCTAGTTAGAATTCGGACGCTCGACGTTCCANTTTTTCAAGTCTTTGTTTAACGTTATCCCAATGGCTCCCCTTCCAAAACACCTGTTCACAGTCTCGACACTCCCAAAGTGGGAGGTCCGCTGGTGCGTGTTCCGGGCGTTCGCTTCTCTCGTATGGGCCAACCGTTCCGTTGCAGACGCTGCACACCGCAGGCGTCTCTGGAAGCGAGAGTACAGTATTGTGCTCACGGAGTGTCTGTAGCTGTCCAAGCACGCCACGATCGGTCAGGAGCACAACACTGTATTGCTCATCTGTCGCAAGCGATCGATCGCGGGTGAGGAGTGTCCGACCTGTTTCGGTCGCAAACTGTTGTATCTCTTTGTCCGCCTCCAACCCCTCGTCATGGACAGATACGGTATCGTAGCCACACATTCGGAGATAGCGTGCCAGCTTGCCACACATGGCATCGACCACAAATCGGTGTTGCTGTCGCGGTGAGTCTGTCATCAATGGAGGAACGATCGAAGTTCGGACGGAGAGAGGCAGTTAATAACGTCTGTACCCTCGGCCCACCCGCGACGAGCCGTGTAGACACCGTATCGAAGATACTCGAAGGAACCGGGACCATGTGCGTCCGTGTTGATGGAGATTGGTGCACCTGCGTCAACAGCTGCGCGGACTGCATCACCGTGCAGGTCAAGCCGCGCTGGGTTTGCGTTCACCTCAAGTGCAGTGTCGTGTTCTGCTGCGTGTCTGGCGAGTCGGACAAAATCAATATTGAGGCCTTCTCGGCTGTTGATTAGTCGCCCAGTCGGGTGGCCGATAATATCCACTGATGGATGTTCGATAACCTGACAGAGCCGATCGGTCACTGTCTCGGTACCTCCGCTGAGCGCGCTGTGTGGTGATGCGACAACAATGTCTAACTCCGAGAGGATATCATCACCCGTACTGACACCACCATCTTCGGTGATATTCGTCTCGACCCCGGCAAACACTTCGATTTCGGCAGTATCGTTGAGCGCTTCGATCTCTGCACGCTGTTCTTCTAACGTCTCATCTGAGAGACCAACACCGCCGACAATGCCCGGCCCTGTTGCATGGTCAGTCACACAGTGGAATTCGTATCCACGATCGGCCGCAGCGGTGACCATCTCTTCGATCGAATACCGGCCATCGGACCAGTCTGTGTGCGTATGGCAGTCTCCCAACACCTCATCAACCGCGACAAGATTGGGAAGTGAGCCGTCAAGCGCGGCCTCAATTTCGCCAGTGTCTTCTCGTAGCTCCGGTGGAACGACCGGCATATCTAACGCACCATACATCTCTGCTTCCGTCGCCCCACCGAGCCGAACGCCTGCACGTTGGCTGTCTTCCGCTTCCGAAACAGCAGACACGTCAAAGATACCGTATTCGTTGAGTTTGAGCCCGCGATCGATCGCGACATTCCGAAGATGAACGTTGTGTTCTTTGCTCCCGGTAAAATACTGTAACGCTGCGCCGTACTCGTCGGGGACAACCACTCGAAGATCGACTCGAACGCCATCCGCCCGGACGCTTGATTTGCTTGTCCCGGCTTCGATCACTGAATCCGCAGTTGGCCACCCGGTAAAATACGCAACAACCGCTTCGCTATCGTCGCTTCCAACAAGCACGTCTACATCACCGATCGTGTCTTCCCATCGTCGGATGGAGCCTGCAACTTCGGCTTTCTCAACGTGCTCGCTCTCTTTGAGGTACGTGAGAAGTTTGTCTGCAACTGGGCGTGCATCACCAAGTCGTTCGCGCTCCTGTGACTGCTTGGCAAACGGTATATTCTCGAGAATGTTTGACTCCGTCTTTGCACCAAATCCTCGTATTTCCTGTATCTCACCTGCCTCTGCGGCCGTTTCGAGCTCTTCAATGGTCGTAATCCCAAGCGCGTCATAGAGGGTGCCAACGGTTTTCGGTCCGACCCCTTCTACCGCAGTGAGCCCTGCCATATCCACAGGGAGCTCCGTTTTGAGCGTTTCAAGCTCTTCGATCGCTCCAGTCTCAAAATACTCGACAACTTTCGCGCTGATTGCGTCGCCAACCCGGTCGATCTCTCCAACCGCATCTTCGCCGGTCGCGGCGAGTTGTTCGATCGCTTGTGGATAGTCTCTGATATTTTCGGCAGCCCGTCGATACGCATTTGGCTTGTACGAAACACCGGTTGCTTCCAATAGATCGGCAAACGTTTCCAGCTGTGTTGCGATTTCGTCGTTTCGGCTCATACTTACATTCGACCCCGTGTTCCGCTCATTTTGTCATCACCCAATGCCTTTTTGAGGAAGCTCATCCACCGTTTCGTGTCAACGGCTTCTTGTTTCTTTGCCTCCTGCTCGAGGTTAGCCGGACCAAGCTGCTCAAGTGCATTGAGTGCACGATCGATCCCAATGATCGCTTCGGCGATCGTTTCACCCTCCTCATAACTGACTTCGTTTTCGTCAATAAGTGAGAGGCGCTCGATCCGCTCGCGCCGAAGATTTCGTTTTGCGTGATCGACTCGTTCACGTTCGCCTGGTGGAATGGTATCTCGCCGCTTAATTTCGAAGACGAACTCACGGAGGTTGATCTCCTCGCCTTGAATCTCGATCGCTTCCGGGAGCGTGACACCCACCGTTGCACTATCCCGGTTGACCCGTTCGAGAAGCTGTTTCCGCTGATACTCTTTCACAGGTGTCTTTCGATCGGTTCGCACTTTGCTCCTTCGGCAAGCACCAATTTCTCTGTCAGCGATTCCGACGAGTATCTCCCTGAAACTGAAACTACTTATGTGAATCGACAGTATCTGATAACATGGGTCTGTTTGATCGACTTCGCGGCGACAATGCCCCGCGAGTCGCCTTTCTTGGTATCGACGGTGTGCCGTTCAGTCTGCTCTCTGAAAATCAGTCAGCGTTTCCAAACATGGCTGCGATCGCAAGTGAAGGTGCAGGTGGCAAGATTGACAGCATTGTTCCGCCGGAGTCAAGCGCGTGCTGGCCTGCGCTTACAACCGGTGTCAACCCTGGCGAAACCGGAGTCTACGGATTTCAGGATCGAGAAGTTGGCTCATATGACACATATGTCCCGATGGGACGTGATGTGCAAGCGACGCGCGTCTGGGATCGGGTGACTGAGGATGGACGAAACGCAAGCGTATTTAATGTCCCTGTCACATTCCCGCCACAGCGAAATATTCAACGAATGGTCTCGGGATTTCTCTCCCCAAGCGTTGAAAAAGCATCCTACCCCGATGAGCTCCAATCAACGCTGGATGNGCTTGGCTACATCATTGATGTCAACGCAAAGCTCGGCCATAAGGAGGATAAATCGGAGTTTATGAAGCACGCACACAAGACGCTTACACGCCGTTTTGAAACCTTCAAACATTACTTTACAGCCGATGACTGGGATCTGTTCTTTGGCGTGTTTATGACCACCGATCGAGTCAACCATTTCTTGTTCAAAGACTACGAACAGGACGGACCAAACAAGGAGTTGTTTATGGATTTCTATCGACAGCTTGACGAATATATTGGCGAACTGCGGTCGATGTTGCCGGATGATGTGACGCTAATTGTTGCTTCTGACCATGGATTTACCTCGCTCAATTATGAAGTCCACTGCAACACATGGTTGGAAGAGAACGGTTGGCTCTCGTACACGGGAGACGAGCATCAAGAGCTGGGCGATATTAGCGACGACACTCGTGCATACTCGTTGATCCCTGGCCGATTCTATATTAACCTCGAAGGTCGTGAACCGCGTGGGTCGGTCCCAGAAGACGAGTATGAGTCTGTTCGTGCTGAGCTCAAAGANGAGATTGAAGCGCTAACTGGTCCGGATGGAACCCCGGTCTGCGAGCGTGTCGTTGAAAAAGAGGCGGCCTTCCGTGGAGCGCATGATGCAATCGCACCTGATCTCGTCGCAATTCCAAACAACGGCTTTGATCTAAAATCCGGCTTCCGGGGTCATGAAGACGTGTTTGGGACTGGACCACGAAACGGAATGCATAGCTTCGACAACGCAACACTGTTGATTGACGATCCGGACGCGGCTGTTGTTGACGCTGACCTACTCGATATCGCACCGACTATCTTGGAGCTACTGGATATCGAACACAAACGAACCGAGTTCGATGGTGCAAGCCTTATTTAAATCGTTCTAAAAAAGATTCTCAAGTTCATCGTTTTGGAACAACGATTTCTGATCAACCTTCTTTTTGTCCTCTTCTTTCTGTTCTTTTGCGGCTTGTCGTGCACGTTCGATGAACTGATTCACCCGGTTTGAGCGTTCAATTCCCCCAAGCAGTATAAGCGCAGCAATTCGATCGGACTTGACTGGGAAGTCACCACCTCGAACCTGCATGCTGCCGGTTTCATCTTCAAGCCACCGCCGCGCCTTTTCGACACCTTTTCTAGAGATTCGCTTCGGCTCTCCAGCAATCACAAGCAGCGCTGAATCCGCATCCGTCGCACCAGGCACACTTGACCCAGTAAGGAGCGCATTTCTGGCAGCGCTCATCACGACGTTGATATTCTCTGCGGGGTCTTCCGCTGCTGGTGAGCTTGCGTACCCGAGTGCGGAAATGCCACCCGATCGGAGTGTATTGATCACTTCGCTTGTATCAACAACGCTTTCACCGACACCTTCGGTTGCTTCGCCAGCCGCAAACAAGAGACCAAAGCGCCGTGCAATGTTTTTATTAATTGCGTTGTATCCTTCACTGACGCTTTCACCGCTTGCCTTCCACGCGTCATTGTCAAGCAGCATGAGTGAATCTGCTTCCCGCGCAAGCGTCTTGAGCGATCGACCTGCATTTACCGCATACATCGTCCCTTCATCTTTCCCCGGAAGGACGCCAAGTGCATAGATCGGAACGTCGTACACCTTCTTGAGCTCATGGACGAGAACTGGTGCCCCGCCGGAACCGGATCCGCCACCTAATCCAGCTATGACAACGATCGATTCTGCATTTGCGTGAATCTTGCTGCTGAGTGTCCCCATCACCTCTTGGATATCTGATTGCATAACCTCAGCCCCAAGTTCGTTATCCCCACCGACACCGTGTCCGCTAACCTGTGATTGCCCGATTAGCACGGTCTCAATTGGAAGCGAAGAGAGATCCGTTTTTGCCGTATTGATTGCAACAGCATCAATAACTGAGTTAAAACCCATCTGAGCATCAAACTCGGAGAGGGCCGTGGCAATTTTCCCACCTGCTTGTCCCACGCCAACGAGAACTGTTTTCATGAACAGTAATCCGTAACCGTACGGCTTCAATGTTGCCCCGACCAAGATTTGTCCGACAGAGAACTAACACAAGGCAATGTTTTTCGGCACAACGGACCCACATCAGCGTATGTTATATGATGCGGTCGATGAGCCAGAGTTGGCCTCTCCAGAGTCGCTTTTGACAGCGTACTACACGCAGCTTCGAACGGTAATAGACACCGTTGGCGTATCGGTGGTTGCAAACGAGTCCGGTGTTTCAGCCGAAACGATCGATGCAATTGCAGCCGGCGAAACACCACGTGTTACAACTGAGGATGCAGCCGCAATCCTTGCTGTTTCTGATACGCACCCTGAGACTGAAGCGATCGTCTACGAACTTCGAGATCACCTTCTCATGGGAATGACGACCGGAATTTTGAGTGTGGATGCGATCGCTGCAAAAATCGAAGTTGACCTAACCGGACAGGAAGTACAGCAAGCACTTGAGGGCCGAACAGAGATGACACTCGAAGCGCTTGCCGCGATTCAACACGTTATTGAAACGGCGAACAACTGATACTTATGAGTGAAACGGTTACAGAACGAGTGGACGTTGTGATCCTTGGCTGTGGGTACGTTGGAATCGAACTCGGAAAGCAGCTTACCGACGCAGGATACAGTGTTGTTGGTGTCCGTCGATCCGAAGATGGCCTCAATTCGATCGACGAAGCAGGGTTCACTGCCGTCGAGGGTGATGTTAGCGATCCAGATTCGTTGGCAAAGCTACCGGATGCACGATGGATCATATTTGCAGCCAGCTCAGGCGGACGTGATGCGACCGCAGCAGAGCGAATCTTCGTTGAGGGATTGGAATCGTCGATTGCAGCATATGGCTCGCGATCGAATCCTCCTGAGCGCCTTGTTTATACCTCAAGCACGGGAGTGTATGGCGATCATGATGGCGAGTGGGTTGATGAGTCAACACGAGTGAACCCAACAACAGACAAAACGATCGTCCTTGCCGAGGCAGAGCGTGTTGCCAGACAGTATGCAAAAGAGTATGGCATCGATGGAACGGTCGCTCGCTTTGCAGGGTTATACGGCCCCGATCGCTATCGACTCTCCCGATATATTGAGGGGCCAGTCACAGAGGGATACCTAAACATGATCCATCGAGATGATGCTGCAGGATCGATCACGCATCTATTGACAAACGATCTTGCACGTGATGAGGTTGTGCTTGTGGCTGATGACGAACCCGCTGACAAATGGGGATTTGCAGACTGGCTTGCTGAACAGTGTGGTGTTCAACACCCTCCAAAACGAACAAAAGCTGAACGCCTTGCAGCGGGCGACCTTTCAGACGCAGCGCAACGGCGGATCAAGACCAGCAAACGATGTTCCAATACAAAACTCCGTGAGCTTGGCTACGAGCTCCAGTATCCAACCTATCGAGAGGGGTACGCAGCAGCAGTTGCAGCGTTCAAGCGCTCCCAAAACGAGTAGCATCTCCGGCAATTCTATAGGCGGAGCAGGGCGAGAACCCCGACCCTTGAGGTCGGGGGTGAAGCCCGTCGAAAGACTACACATGCTCACTGCGATTGATGTACTGTTCAATCGTTTCTCGACTCACCTCACCTGCTGTTCCCACATAGAACGAACGCTCCCAACACCCACCGCCCCAATACAACGACCGCATCATTTCGGGATATTCTGACCACAATCTTCGTGCTGTCACGCTCTTCAACCGTGACACAATCTCACTTGGCGAGTGTTTTGCATGCGCTCCCAAGAACACATGAACATGGTCAGGAGAGATATGCAACGACCGCAACTCGTAGTCGTTCCGCTCGATAATCGCATGGAACTCCGATTCCAATGTCTCTGCAACGTAGTCGAAAAATGAGTGTCGATACCGGGGGCACCACACGAAATGATAGTTGATATTGTACACTGTGTGGTTTGAGCGAGTCGCCTCTATACACACTACACGAAGTAACAACATTTAAGTGAATACACTTCTAAGTATTTACTGCAAAAAAGATGACACGACGATTCACCGTCGATTTCGAGGAGGACTTCTACAAAGACTTCTCGAAGAAATGCATCGACGAAGACCGAACAAAAGCCGATGTCGTACGAGAAATCCTCCGAGAGTGGACGTACGACGAAGACACTGAGTGAGTAGCACGCATGGACATCGAAGACCAAGGCCTCACGAAAACCCTCCCACTCCAACTCCAGTTTTACGAAGAGGGTGATGAGGTGAAAGTCTTCGAGTCCACACAAGAATCGCGCTCAGTGTACAACGACACCATCCACCTCGCCAAACAAGGCGCAGACTGGGATGACATCCGTCGCCAGATGGAGCAAGACGCCACCCTCGTGAAGAATAACACTCAGTTGGTCGTCAAGAAAGCTCTCGAAGCGATGGAGAACTACTACGAATACGACGACTACAACATTCCCAGTCACACCAAAACTGGGCTATACCCTCTGCGGATGAACCACAAAGAAGGATATACGCTCTCACTCACCGACGACGGTGACGTTTCGTTCCGTATCTCTCCGAAACCATATCACCCAGTTCGGGGGACACTCGTTGGAGACCCGGTGCATCTCGACGTGCTAAAAGCCGCGTTGTCGAGTGGCGAGTGGAAGATAGGGACGGCTGAAGCCCTCTTTACAGATGGCCGTGCTGAACTTCACGTCAACGTCACCCACCAGACGCAGACCGTTCGAGACAAAACCGACTCGAAGACGGTGATTGGAGTGGATGTGAACGAGGATAACATCGCGTTGACAGCGATGAATGAAACGGGAGTTCTCGACACGCTTGTTATCGACTTCCCCGAAATCAAGTCTGAGCGTCATCGCTATTTCACGATAAAAAAGCGGATGCAGAATGCGGGGAAGCTGTCGTACAAGAAGGTGGTTCGTGACCGGGAGTATCGGTTCGTCCACGACAGGCTCCACAAACTGTCTCGGGCTGTAGTCGAGTTTGCGAAGCGGTTTCCTGACCCGTGCATTGCTCTTGAAGACCTCAAGGATATGCGTGAGTCAATCGACTACGGCACTCGGATGAATCGTCGGCTCCACGCGATGCCGTTTCGTGCAACGCAAGTGTTCATTGCGTACAAAGCAGCGTTTGAAGGTGTTCCGATTGCTTCGGTTGAAGCGGAGTACACGAGTCAGGGCTGTGCGTTGACTGCGTGTGAACACGCCGAGCGAGCGAATCGACGGCGGAAGCGATTCAAGTGTAAGTTGTGTGGTCACCAAGACCATTCGGATAGGAATGCGTCGGTGAACATTGCGAAGCGTGGATTGAAGAAGTGTTTGTTAGATGTGCCTGCTCTCAAGAGCCTTCCTCAAGTTCGGAAGGTGTCGTTCGAAAGATAGAGTCTTTCGTGATCACGAAAATCTTCGATTTTCGGACGACGACGGTGGGCATCGGGGCGTGTGAACCGCCCGGCCTCATCCCTCGTAACCGGTTGAGATGGCCTTGCTCTGGAACGGGTAGGCGTCAAGGTTGCAGGGAGTGTTAGCGATAATCTGAGGGAACCACGAAGAAGCCCCGACCCTTGTGGTCGGGGTTGTTCACAATATCTCAGGTGGGTTATGACCAGTATCTGAGGACAAAAAACGGGGAAAGTTGATACCAGATGCCACTGATTATGTGTCATATGCGGACCGCAGTCGGCACCGGGGACCTCTACGCCGAAGCAACGGAGTTTGCACAGACACAGCCGGAGTTTGTCGTCGGAGCGGCGCTTCTGTTCGGTGCTGTCATCTTGTTTGTGTACGCGATCGTACGCTGGCGACGACCTCACGGAAAACGATTTGCACGGCTTCTCAAAGAGCGAGATGAGATTTCGATTTTAATGCACCCAAACCCGGACCCAGATGCGATGTCGGCTGCAACGGGCGTTGCTGCGCTTGCAGAGCAGTTCGATACAGACGCAACAATCCAGTATGCCGGACAGATCAGACACCAAGAGAACCGTGCATTTCAGACTGTTTTGGATCTCGATTTTGACGTCATTGACCACGTCACCGACCTCGCTGCAGAAGATGTCATTCTTGTTGATCATAACGAGCCACGTGGGTTTACGGGTGCAGATGGTATCCTCCCGATTGCGGTGGTTGATCATCACCCCGGGGATGGTACCGGTGAACTGTTTACTGATGTCCGAACCGACTACGGTGCCTGTGCAAGCATCATCGCGGAGTACTTCCAAGATATTGGTGCCGTTCCAGTTCCTGCAGATAGACATACAAGCGAGACTGGTGCTCGCTACACAGTTCCGTCTGCAGTCGCAACGGGGCTCCTTTGCGGGATTTTAGCAGATACGAACCGGCTCACTGTGGGTGCAACAGGTGCGGACTTTTCGGCAGCATCATATCTGTATCCTGGTGTGGATGATGATCAACTCGATCGGATCACCAATCCTGCTGTCGATGCAGAAGTGCTTGAAGTGAAGGCACGTGCCATTGCTGGTCGAAAAATCCGTGGTTCGTTTGCGGTCTGTGATGTGGGGTCGGTCTCAAACGCAGATGCAATTCCACAAGCTGCAGACGAGCTCATCCGGCTTGAAGGAGTCACTGCGGTTGTTATCTGTGGAGAACGTGAGGGAACACTGCACATCTCTGGTCGATCGCGAGACGATCGCGTACATATGGGGAAGGCCCTTGAGACCGCAGTTGAGCCGCTTCCAAATGCCGGTGCCGGTGGCCATGCACGAATGGGTGGTGGAACGATCAACATCCAGCCCGGGCTACCAGATGGCGGAGACACCGGCCCTGAAACGCAATTTTCACGCGATTCGTTCACTGATCGGCTGTTTAAGGTGCTCGCTGGCGATATCTAACATCGAATTCACGGCGCGGACAGCACGCTTTTCGAGCGTGAGAGATAACAGCGTGTATGGGTACCGCAAGCGGAACATGGGGGTATCGTGACCGATTTGGTGGGTCATATGGACGAACCTACTTTCGGCGATACCCGCCGGGTGTCTGTTCGAGTATTGGAATTGGGACATATCTTGGTGCACCGACTGAGGTACAAGATGCTCGGTATGCTGAAGCGCTATCGAGCGGTCTCGAACATGGGATCAATGTTATTGATACCGCCATCAACTACCGCTGTCAACGAAGCGAACGGGTAATTGGAGCAGTATTGAAAGAGACATCGATCGATCGAGCGTCGATCGTTCTCACAACAAAAGGTGGCTTTCTCCCGTTTGATGGCTCACGCCCGGAGAATCCAAGTGCGTATATCCAAGACCGCTTCATCGATACGGGCCGTGTCGACCCAGCAACACTTGTGCGGGGGAGTCATTGTATCGCGCCGACGTATATTTCCGACCAACTCGATCAATCGCTCTCAAATTTAGGTGTCGAGACAATTGATTGTTACTACGTCCACAATCCGGAGACACAGCTACTCGAACGCGATCGAGAGACCGTCTCCCAGACGCTTCAATCAACATTTGAACTGTTGGAGCGCCGCCGAAAAGCAGGTGATATCCGACAGTACGGTGTGGCGACATGGGATGGGTTCCGTGTCCCAACTGATCACGAGCAGTACCTTTCGCTGCCAAAACTGCTGACGATCGCACAAGAAGCAGCCGATCGAGTCGGTGTTGATGAACATGGGCTGACGACGTTACAGCTCCCATTTAATATCCATATGTCGGATGCATTCTCACGGAAGAATCACACGTACACGATCGATGGAGAGACACGACAACTGAGCACGCTTGAAGTCGCACACGAAGCGGGACTGTTTGTGTTTACAAGTGCAAGTCTCGGGCAGGGCGAACTTGCGAGTGGGATCCCTGCAGACGTTGGTGCACAGGTATCCGGTGATACAGCTGTTCAGCGAGCGATCAACTTTGCTCGTAGTGCACCGGGAGTGACCTGCTCGCTGGTTGGGATGGGAACGCCGGATCACGTTCCAGAGAACGCAGCTGCAGGGACGTTTGATCCGCTCGGCGCAAGCGCCTTCGATGCAGTGTTTGAGTGAGTGCGAACGTTGATTGTCTCTGCGCACACACCACGTAGTAATGACACTTCAGATCGCGCTCATCGCACACGATAAAAAGAAATCAGATCTGATTGAATTTGCCCAAGAACACCAGGAGACGCTTTCCCGTGCGGATATTATGGCAACTGGGACAACAGGAAAGCGACTCATGGAAGCAACCGACCTAGAGGTCGATCGGAAAGAATCAGGGCCGTTGGGTGGTGACCTCCAGATTGGCGGGAAAGTTGCAGACGGTACCTGTGATGGTATTATTTTCCTCCGTGATCCGCTCCGTGCACAGCCACACGAGCCAGACATATCCGCACTGCTGCGTATTTGTGACGTTCACGACGTTCCATTAGCCACAAACCTGGCTTCCGCAGAACACTTTATTTCCGGAATGTTCTCCTGAGGCGGAGTTATTATATCTGATCGACTACTGGTCATCTATATGACTGCTCTTCGTCGATCGGTTGCGATTGTCGTCATCGCGACCGTTGGTATCGGCCTGTTTTTATTGGCTGGTGTCTCTGCCGCCTCCGCATCGACGATTGGTGCAGCCGATGTGCAACCACAGGTCGAGGAGGAGTTTGGTCAGTGTTTCCCCGGGGAAGGATATTCGATTACGATCGGCTCAGAAGGGCCACAGATTGATTCGATCGTCCATTTCTCGCTGCTAACCAATTTAGGAGCGCCCGGATCGATGGGTATTGAGATGGCCGGGACAACCGGCGACGAGTATATTATTCTGCTTCGAGCTGGTGTGCTCTTTGAGGGTGTTGGAGAGCCAACTGCGTTCCTTGCCGATCCGATGGCCCAGTTTTCAGTCGCCTTCGAGTTTGATTTCTCGCTACCGATGTTTGCTGGGATGACTGGTGGTGACTTCAGCTACAGCGATGATGGTGCACCGATCGATGCACCGATCGGCGATGCCGTCTGTTAGGGAGAACTCTGTTTCCGTGTTAGTTCACGATAGAATGCCGTCGAGTACGTGGCATATACCGCAACGAACACCGCAGTCATGGCGATCAAAACGACCATGCCCCCGAGTTGAAAGCCGAATGAGACTGGCAAGAGTGAAAATGGACTCTCCGCCGGTGCAAACAGAAGCGAGATGCTCCCTGCAAGCAGTCCAAAGCCTGCACCACCGACTACCAGCAAGATCGTATAGCCAGTGACGCTTAGAATATTATCTCGGACCACACCGAGGCTTCGGGCAAACGCAGAGACAAGTTCGTAGTCATCCAGCACGATCGCATGCGCATAAAACTGGATGAGGGCGCTAAGCAACACGTAGCTGAAGAAGAGTGCCGCAACTGCGACACCGAGTACAACTATGCCAACACCCCCTTCAACAGGCGAGACAACAAGCGTCACGAATCCGATCGCAAGCACCAGCAGCATAGCCAGTCCAAACAGGACAGACGCACCGAGTAAGAGAATATATGCAAAGAACAGCCGGACGTAGTGGCGCTTTCCACCATCAAAAAATGTTGCTCGCGACGATTGGCCACTGAGTGCACGATCGGCCGTTGTAATGAGTCCACCTTGGAAAAACGGGAGGACAAACAGAAAGCCGAGATTCCACACCACAGAGACGACGAGGTTGAGTGTCGGATACTGTTGGGTCACGACCAGCAGCGATTGTGTGAGACCGAATGCAAGACCAATGGCGAGGAGGAGTGGCGTCTTGAGTACAGTGCGGACTGCGGTTGCGAATGATTGGAGGGCAGCCATATTGTATATCTCAAGATACATTTTAATGGCTCTATTGGTCTCCGAATTTGTCTACACTATTCTTTTTAACATGTCTGTCACATGTAGTATTAATGTCCGCTTTGAACGCTCCTCCAACCGAACTAGAACCCGTTTCGTGGGGGCCTGTTCGGTATATCCGGCTGTACTCCGTCTGTCTCGGAATTGCGGTTGCCTCACTTGTGGCAATTGCAGCTGTGGCGATACTGGCGGTACCCGCTATTGTTTCAGACGGTATTTCTCCGTCAACAGTTCTGCTTGTTGGGGTGTTATTCCTCGTTGGTGGACCGGCGTCTGCGCTGTATCTCATCTCCGGGTATCGAAACGTCTCCAGTCAACGACAGCGCGAGATCCGGCAGTGGATTCGACAGCACATTTCGGGTGTCTCCACACTGAGCCCGCTGTGGGTTACGATCGGTGGGAGTGGGGTCGTTATTCTCGCTTGGGGCGTGCTTGACGCTCCATGGCTATTGATAAGTGGATCACCGTTGACTGTTGGGCTCTTGCTTGGCATTGTCTTTTTTGCTGGTACTGGAACCACCTACACGATCGACCCGAATCCTGACAAGCCAGTTTGTACTACCAGCACTCCCTTTGGCGATCGATTGAACACACGACGGCTGGATGGGTTGTGTGGATTTCGGCGGATTTCGACGCCGTGTTGCGTTCTCTTTTTGCTTCGATCAAGGGGAAGCGCTTGGATTGCAAGTCCATATCTTTTCGTGGTACCACATGCGACTGCAGACGCAGTTGAAGCAGTATTGACCACGATTGTGGAGACAAATACAGTTGAACGAGCCGATCGGGTCACTCGAGGTATCCTTTTTGTGCTTGGTGCGCTCTTTTTGTTTCTTCTCGGTGGGATTTGGCTCCTTACGAACGAGGTTTTTGTGCTGTTTCTATTGGGTTCCATTCTTGGACTTTTTGGCGTGTTACTGATTGTGCTCAGTTTCCGTATCTAGGTGCGATCGGCCGTTTTGTGTTCCACCCCCGCAATGATTCCGGACCATATACTGCAACAAGGAGTGTAGCGATCGCGATCGTCACCGCAGCAGCGAGCGGGGAAATACCACTTGTAAGCCCTACAACCTCTCCTGTAAGGTTGCCAAAAAAGTGTAATGAAATCACGGCAAGCACGCTCCGTTGGGTATTGTTGTAGACCCACGTTCCGATGATTGCAGTGAATACAAGACTTGGAAGGAACCACCATAATTGCGGGTCAAAGGTTGTCGTGCTGTAGTACCCAGTCATGTAGAACAGCGGGAGATGCCACAGTGCCCACACAGTTCCAAGGATCAAACTCGCTGTGAGTGCGCTCCACCGCGCTTGTAGCTGGTCGAACCAGTAGCCGCGAAGCCCGATCTCTTCGACGGTTGGAAACACGAATGCAACTGCGATGAGAAGCACAACGGCTGTTGGATCACTCAAGCGATCAATCGAAATGAGTGTAATCGGTGTGTCAGTGATACCGAGCACAAGGACGATGGCCGCGACACCCCATGTGAAACCGGGATAGTACAGAGTGATAATGAGCCACCATTGACGGGGAATTCGGTTGATTTCAGTGAGTCGTTGGACGAGATCAGTATACCCGTTCCATCCAGCAGTAACCCACAGGAGTACAACTCCTGCAACAACCGGACTCATGCCACCAAGAAGGAGCAAAAAGACGTTTGGGATCGACCACACCGGTGCATCGGAGAAAATAAGTGGAATCCAGAACAGCAGCGCCCATCCCAAATATAGGATCGGAAAAATCCACGGCTCATGCTGCTGGACGATCGATTTGAAGCGATGTGTTGGTCGAAAGCCCAGCCAGTAACCCATACATACGTATGGTCTCACATCGGTTTATGTTGGCTTCAGAAGAGCTGATATGTCATTTTTCGTCTGTTCGGTACTTCGAGAGTGCATTATGATCAATCTCGATGCCAAGCCCTGGCTTATTGGGCACTGAAAATTCACCGTCAGTTGCAGACCACTGTGCATCATCTTCGAGCAGTGACGACGCTGCGTGGATGTTGAGCGCACCGGTTGGATAGGTGATTTCGGGGGAGGCAAGTGTGAAGTGTGCGTTTGCAGCGAGTCCGATTCCGAGTTCAACCATCCCACCCATGAAACAGGTTAGTCCGTGCGCTTTTGCAACGGTTGCGACCTGCCGTCCGTTGTAGAGACCACCTGTTTTTGCCAGTTTGATGTTTACAATATCCGCTGCATCCTGTCGGGCGATCGCCGCAACATCACGTGGCGAAAAGCAGGCTTCATCCGCAAGGATCGGCGGGTTGACCGCTTCTTTGACCCGTCGGAGTCCGTTGAGATCGTCGTACGCAACTGGCTGTTCAACCAGTACGAGACCGTTTGCGGCTTCGTCAAGCATTCTGATCGTTCGAATTGCCTCATCTGGCATCCAGCCCTGATTTGCATCAACCCTGATTTTTGCATCCTCGACAACATCGGTGACTGCTGCGATCGCCTCCCGTTCACTGTCTGGATCATCACCACCGACTTTGATTTTGAAGGCGTTGTACCCCGACTCGAGAGCGTTGGCTGCGTCCTCTTTCATCTCTTC
>SL_7KL_010_BRINEDRAFT_10000511_pt1 | contig 18369 bp, 17 predicted proteins | sample SodLak_010_BRINE_FD_10663 | JGI IMG/M metagenome (IMG submission 10663)
CTGTACCGGCAGCCCGGTCGCCTCGAGGAAGTCGCCATAGGTTGGCAGCCAGCCGGGCAGCCCCGGATCGACGGTCCCCGGGAACGGGGTCAGCAGGGCATAGCCGAGGAAGGCCAGTGCCAGGGTGGCTACGGCCGGATAGTGGCGGCCATGATCGCCGGGTTGCGGGGCGCGCAGGGCGGGGCGCCGCAGCAGGAACCAGAAGGCCAGGCCGACGAGCAGCGCGCCGGGGAAGCCGACCAGGTAGCGCCCGCCATTGGCGAGGCCGCGGCCCGGATCCTCCGCCATCCCGATGACGAGCAGCAGTCCGGCGACGATGACTGGGTACAGCCACAGGGCATCCAGGCGGATGCGCGCATGGCTGGCGATCAGGGCGCGCCGTCCGAATTCCAGCAGCGGCACATAGGAGAGCAGTTGCCAGGTGGCGTTGAGCCACAGGTCCCGGGCGGGCGGATAGTGCAGGCCTGCGGCCTGCAGGAACTCGTAGGTGCCATGGACCAGGCCGAACAGGGCCAGGAGCCAGAAATGCCGGGCAAACGGCAGCGTGCCATCGCCCCGCGGCAGGACCAGGGCGATCACGCCCAGCGAGAAAAACGCCAGGCCGTAGACCAAGTAGAGGATGGTGAAAGCGGCGGGCGAGAGATCCATCAGCGGCCGACTCGCGAGTCGGGGCGTGGGTCGCCGGAGGCGATGCGGCGAGACGGCCGGGATGAGTGGTCAGGCACGCACATTCCTTTCGGCCACGTTCGGCAAGGGTGAGGCCGGTTTACGGAATTGAGGGTCTAGCTTGCGGGGAGGTGCGGCGGGGATGCAAGTCGCAGCGGGGGAGCGCTGCGGGAGGCAAGCGTCCGGCCCGGATACCCGGACCGGACGGAGGTGTCAGGATCAGGCCCCGACGTACTCGTCACACCAGCCAGCGGCGTTCACCTGAACGCCCTGGAAGTCAGCGTGGAAGCACTGGCCCCATTCGGCGTCACCGCTGCCCCAGAAGGCGCAGTTCTTGCACTTCTCGCCTTCCGAGTAGTCCTCGTGACCGGCAGCGTCTGCTGCATTGTTCACGTAGTCGTGGCGATGGCCGTCCTCGGCCTTGGGGTTGTCGGCCTTGGCCGTGGACATCCCAGCCATGCTGATCACCGGGATGGCCGCCACGGCCGCGGATGCCTGACGCAGGAACTTTCGACGATTTGCATTCGGTTGGTCGGACATGAGGTCCTCCGTTTGCTTCTGAGTGGATGGTTCTTCTTGTTGCTTGGAAGAGCGAACTTCGCCTTTTCGGGTTGGGCGGGTTCACCCCCTTCGAGGCCTTCGGCCGCCGAGGGTTCCCCTGAATTTTTCAGGGATCAGGAAAACCCGTCCGGGGTCGAGCTTCGGCTGAGAGATGCAACTGCGGGGAGGAAAATTCCATTCCGGGCCACGCGTTCCGTGAGCGCGTGATGAAGATCACGCCATGCTGGTCTACCATTAGCGTCTGCTTATTCATGTTGATCAGGAGGTGTGCGATGCAGCACAAGAAGACGATGTCGATGTTGGCCCTGGGTGCATTCGTGCTGGTGCCGTTCGCGCAGGCCAGCGCGGTCGAGCGCGGCATGGAGCCCAGTGTGGCCCTGCTGGGCGGGGTGGTTGCGCCGGATCTCTCCGATGCCAGTTCGGATGCGGCCTATGGAGTCGAGATCGGTGCCAACTGCCAGTTGTTTCAGCCGGCCACCGGGGTGCTGCGTCATCACTTCAGCGTGAGCCGCTACAGCGACGACCCACTGAAGATGACCAGCGCCGAGATCAACAGCCACTGGATGTTCGAACCGAACGAACGTCTGTCGCTGGGCTTCGGTCCGGGCATCGGTTACGTGCGGGCCGAACTGGACGACGAGACGAACGGCCTGTGGGCGGCCCAGGTGGGCGGCAGCCTGAAGTACCAGCTGGATCGCCAGTGGTTCCTGGGGCTGGAGGCGCGCTACCAGTTCACCGAGAACGACCGTTTCGACGGCCGCCGCGCGGATGCCGACAACATGCGCGTGATGGGCAAGGTCGGGATGCAGTTCTGATCCTTTCGCCGATGCGGCAGGCAGGCATCCAGGGATACACCGATCAGGGTTTCCCTGGGGCTTGCCGTTCCCCGGGTGCCGGGGGACGATAGGGCAGCGCTGACATGCGAATGGGTTGCCCATGGCCGAACTTTCCGACCCCCAGTCCCCCCGCACGGATCGCGATGTCCCGGCATGGCACAGCCAGAACGCGGATGCCGCGTTCGAACATTGGGGGACCTCGCGCGAGGGGCTGACGGCAGAACAGGCCGAGGAGCGCCTGGCGCACTACGGCCCCAATCAGTTGCGTCCGCCCGAACGGGCGGGTGTTCTCCGGCGCTTCCTGCGCCATTTCCACAATGTCCTGATCTACATCCTGCTGGTAGCCGCGCTGGGGACGGCGCTGCTGGGTCACTGGGTGGATACCGGTGTGATCCTGGCCGTGGTCCTGATCAACACGCTGATTGGGTTCGTCCAGGAGGGCAAGGCGGAGAAGGCCCTGGATGCCATCCGCCGCATGCTCTCCCCGCGCGCGCTGGTGGCGCGCGGCGGCGAGCGGCGCGAGATCCCCGCGGAGCAGCTGGTCCCGGGGGACATCGTGTACCTGCAGGCCGGGGACCGGGTACCTGCGGACCTGCGCCTGTTCGAGACCAAGAATCTGCGCCTGGAGGAGGCCGTGCTGACGGGCGAGTCAGTGGCGGTGGAGAAGGACACCGCCGCGGTAGAGTCGGAGGCGGATCTGGGGGATCGCCGCGGGATGGCCTTCTCCGGCACGCTGGTCGCCTTTGGCCGCGGTATGGGCGTAGTGGTGGCGTCCGGCGAGCACACCGAGATCGGGCGTATCTCCACCATGCTCGGCGAGGTCGAGGGGCTGGAGACGCCGCTGGTGCGCCAGATGGAGCAGTTCGGCCACTGGCTGGCCGCGGTGATCGTGGTGCTTGCGCTGGCCACCTTTGCCTTCGGCTACTGGGTGCGCAGCTATCCGCTGGACGAGATGTTTCTGGCTGCGGCCAGCCTGGCGGTGTCCACCATCCCCGAGGGATTGCCAGCGATCATGACCATTGCCCTGGCCATCGGGGTGCAGAAGATGGCGCGGTGCAATGCCATTATCCGCCGCCTGCCGGCGGTGGAGACCCTGGGTGCGGTCTCCGCGATCTGTTCCGACAAGACCGGCACGCTTACACGCAATGAGATGACCGCCCAGACCCTGCGTACGGCCACCCGCGAGATCCGCGTCAGTGGCGTGGGTTACGCGCCGCAGGGCCAGTTCTCCGAGGACGAGCGGGACATCGACCCGGACGACGACCCGCTCTTGAGCGAGGTGCTGCGCGCGGGTCTGTTGTGCAACGACGCCCAGCTGTACGAAAAGGATGGCGACTGGGTGATGGAAGGCGACCCGACCGAGGGCGCGCTGGTGACGCTTGCGCGCAAGGCCGGGTTGGACGTGCCCCTAGAGAGCAAACGCCACCCGCGCATCGATGTGATCCCCTTCGAGTCGGATCACCGCTACATGGCCACCCTGCACCACGACCACGAGGGGCACGCGCGGATCTTCCTGAAGGGCGCGCCCGAGCGCGTGCTGGAGCTTTGCGACCAGCAGCAGGTGGATGGCGAGACCCGCGAGGCGCTGGATCCGGAACACTGGCACGCGGCGATGGAGGCGGTGGCGGCCCGTGGCCAGCGCCTGCTGGCGGTCGCGGTGCGCGAGGCCGAAGCGGACGGTGGCGAGCTGCGTTTCGACGATGTCGAGGCCGGTGGCTTCACCCTGCTGGCGCTGGTGGGCATCATCGACCCGCCGCGCGAGGAGGCCATCCGCGCGGTGGCTGACTGTCGCGCGGCGGGGATCGACGTGAAGATGATCACCGGGGACCACCTGGCCACTGCGCGGGCGATCGGTGAGCAGCTGGGGCTGGGGCGGGATGCCGAGGCGCGTGCCGGCCACGAGCTGGATGCGCTGGACGATGCCGCGCTGGCGGAGATCGCGGAGCGCACGGATGTCTTTGCGCGGACCTCGCCGGAGCACAAGCTGCGGCTGGTGAAGGCGCTGCAGACGGGCGGACGGATCGTCGCCATGACCGGCGATGGGGTGAACGACGCCCCGGCGCTGAAGCGCGCGGATGTGGGCGTGGCCATGGGCGGGAAGGGTACCGAAGCGGCCAAGGAGGCCTCGGAGATGGTGCTGGCGGACGACAACTTCGCGTCCATCGCCCATGCGGTCGAGGAGGGCCGCACGGTCTACGACAACATCCGCAAGGCGATCCTGCACATGCTGCCGACCAACGCCGGGCAGTCGCTGACCATCATGATGGCCATCCTGATGGGCCTGGCCCTGCCACTGACCCCGGTGCAGGTGCTGTGGGTCAACATGGTGACCTCGGTGACGCTGGCGATGGCGCTGGCCTTCGAGCGCGCCGAGCCGGGGGTGATGCAGCGCCCGCCCCGCGCGCCGAATGCCCCGCTGCTGTCCGGCTTCCTGCTGTGGCGCATCCCGTTCGTTGCCTTGCTGCTGTGGGCCGGCACCTTCGGGCACTTCGTCTACATGGAGAGTCTTGCCGGGGTCGCCGACGAGGTCGCGCGCACGGTGGCGATCAACACCCTGGTGGCCGGACAGGCGTTCTACCTGCTGAATCTGCGGCTGATTCACCAGCCGGTGCTACCGGGCGGGGAGCTGTTCCGCTCGCGCGCGATGTGGCTGGCGATCGGGGTGCTGGTGGTGCTGCAGCTGGCGTTCACCTATGTCCCGCTGATGCACACGCTGTTCGGGACCACCGCCATCGGTGCGGACGACTGGGCGCGCATCCTGGCTTTCGGGCTGGCGGTGTTCGTGATCGTGGAGCTGGAAAAGCTGGTGGTGCGTCAAGTGATCGCGCGCCGGCGTGGGGTGGCACCGCAGGCCGTGTGACACGCACCCCCATGCTTTTCCGAGTTCATGCAGCCGTCGGTCGTTCTACCGACAGCCCACCAGGGCATCGCCGGAAAGCAGGGCCGTGGCGCTGGCGGCGTCCACCGGTGGGGAATAGTAGTAGCCCTGGGCCAGGGTGCAGCCGAGGGCGCGCAGCGTCGCGGCGTGGGTATGGCTTTCGACGCCCTCGGCCACGGCCTCCAGACCCAGGTTGCGGGCCATGTGGATTACGGTCTGAACCAGGCGCTGGCTGTATTCGTCGTGGTCTAGCCCGGAGACGAAGCTGCGATCGATCTTGAGAATGTCCAGCGGTAGCCGGTGCAGGTAGCTGAGTGACGAGTAGCCGGTGCCGAAGTCGTCCATTGCCAGGCTGATGCCCAGGGCCTTGAGCTGGTGCAGGGTCTCGATCAGCTCGTCGAGATTGCCGAGCGTCGCGGTCTCGGTGATCTCCAGGCGCACCTGGGAGGCCGGCACCCCGGTGCCGGCAAGAATCGTCTGCACCTCGTCGACCAGTCCCGGGCGCGTGAGCTGCCGGGCGGATAGGTTGGTGCTGATGGTCAGCGGCATCTCGGGGTGGTCGATCCCCCATTGCACCAGCTGACAGCAGGCCGTGTAGAGCACCTGCATGTCGATCAGGTGGATTTGCCCGGTGTCCTCGGCGATGGGGATGAAGTCGTCCGGCGCGACCAGCGCGCCGTTGCGCTGCCAGCGCACCAGGCCCTCGAAGCCGGTGATGCAGTCCTCGCCGAGTGACACGATGGGCTGGAAGTGGACGATGAAGTCGCCGCGCTCCACCGCATGGCGCAGGTCGGTCTCGAGGGCCAGACTTTGCAGCGCCTGGGTCTGCATGCCGGGGTCGCAGAACTCGCAGCGGGCCTTGCCCAGTGACTTCGCGCGGTACATCGCCATGTCTGCCTCGCGCATCAGGTCGTCCGGCGTGGCCGGGCGCGCGGGGTCGTCCGCCGCGTTGGTCTCGCGGGCGGGGCAGCTCTGGCCGTAGGGGCGGGTGGCAATGCCGATGCTGACGGTGACGTAGATATCCTGCCCGGCGATGGTGAACGGCTCGTGCAGCACGGCCTGCAGGCGTTCGGCCACGCGCAGGGCGTCCACCGGCTCGTGCAGGCCTTCCAGCAGGATGGTGAATTCGTCGCCGCCCAGGCGCGCGAGGGTGTCGTCCGGGCGGTTGGCCTCGTCCCCCTTGGGCCGCGAGACGGTGTCGTTCTGGCGCAGGGCGTTCAGCAGGCGCCGCCCGACCCGCACCAGCAGTTCGTCGCCGGCCGGGTGCCCGAGGCTGTCGTTGACGACCTTGAAGCGGTCGATATCCACGAACAGCACGGCGAACAGGTTGAAGGGTTCGCGGGTGGCGCGGGCAATGGCATGGGCCAGGCGGTCGTGGAACAGGCGGCGGTTGGGGAGCCCGGTCAGCTGGTCATGGGAGGCGTTGTGGAGCAGGTGTTCTTCGTGGCGGTTGCGCTCGATCACGCGGCCCAGTTGCACGCCGATCTGCCACATCAGCCACAGCAGGTCGGGGTCGGTGGTGGTGGGTTCTGTGGCAAAGAACTCGAGGACGCAGGCGACCTCCTGGCCGACCATGACCGGGAACGCGAATCCGGACCGCAGGCCGCTGGCGGCGGCCTGCGGTGCCCGCGGGAAATTGTCGTCCGCGGCCAGGTTCTCGATCCATGCCGGTTCGCCGTTCGTCAGTACCCGGCCGGGTAGCCCGTGGCCACTGGCAAAGGGCGTGTTGTCGGTGTTCTCGCGGAACTCGGTGAATGGCTCGGTGGCGGCGAGGTGCCAGATGCCGGTGGGGTTCAGCTCTCTGTAGTCGCTGTTTTCGTCGTGTCGGGTCAGATAGGCATGCCCCACCGGCCAGTCGAGGTACTGCCCGATGGCCGCGAGGGCCGAGCGCAGAACATGCGCGATGGAGTCCGACTGGTTGGCCGTCGAGGCAATGGTGTTGAGCAGCTCGATCTGTTTCTGCTTGGCGTAGACGTCCTGCAGCCGGGTCTCGGCCAGGGTCTCGGCGCGGCGCCTTGCCTGGCGTTCCTGCTCGACCAGGCCTTGCAGACGGGCTTGTTCGCTAACCGCCGCGAAGTCGTTGGCGCGTCGATTCACGCGCACCCCCGGTGCTCGTTGTGACACGCGCGCTGTTTGGCATCATGCATGGGCCCCTCCCGGCCGTCCTTGTTTTACTGCATTCCCTGCCATGCGGTGACCGCGCAGCGTCTCATTCGAATGACGCCGGTACAGGCCGACTCATTCCGTGTGCATTGTATCGGGGCTGCGCGGCGGTGTGCGTATGGCTCGGCGTCGGGTTAGCCGTCGGGGTGGGTCACCCAGGGTTCGCCCATGGCCTCTTCCCAGTCGGCCTGGGTGGGGTGGTTGCGGTCGTAGCGTGTCCAGGCCTCGAAGATCTCGTCCGGCCAGTGCGACTGCAGCCAGGCGATGATCGCCTCGGCATCCGCCTCCGAGAGCGTGTCCTCGAAGCTGGGCATGGCGCCGCCACGCGCCTCGGCGCCAAAACGGATCATGTCCTTCAGTTGCCAGTACGGGTGGTGCCAGGTATGGGCGCTGCCATCCAGCGGCGGCGGGGGCAGGGTGCCGTCCAGGTTGCGCTGGCGCCAGTCCTCGGCGCCCTCGCGCTGCGCCCCGTGGCAGGCGACGCAGTGCTGCTGGTAGAGGCGCTCACCGCGCTGGAGGACCTCCGGATCGGTGGTGCGCTCCAGGTGGTCGGGGGTCCCGGACGCGCCGCCGAACCCGTCGCAACCGGTCAGGCTGGCGGATGCGAGGATCAGCGCCGCGCTGCCGATCCAGGGGGTGAGCGATGGGTGTCGCCGCATCAGTCCTGAACGTCCGGCTCGCCCGCATTCCCGGCCGGTTCGTCGTCGCCGCGGAAGGCGTCACGCACCGAGCCCCAGGCCTTGCGCGAGCCGTCGCGCACGCCGCCCCAGGCGTCCTTTGCCCCGTCGCGAATACCGCCCCAGGCGCCGGAGGAGCGCTCGCGCATCTCGCTCGACCATTCGGCCAGGCGGTCACGTTCCTCGACCAGTCCGTCGTAGGCGCGTTCGCGGCGCTCGCGAGTCGCGTCGCTCAGGTCATCCCAGCCCTCGCGGAGGTTGTCGCCCAGGCGGCCGAGTTCGCGGTCCATCGCGTCCAGGGTCTCGCGGGTGCGCGAGCGGGTGGCCTCACCGGCCTCGGTGCTTTCTTCCTGGATCTCCTCGCGGGTCTCGGCCCAGGATTCGCGCAGTTCTTCCATCTCGCTGGCGGTGGTGTCGTNCTCTGCGGCNGNCGCATGCTCGTCGGAGTGGAGCGGGCTTGCGGCCAGCAACAGGGCGCANAGGCTCGTCATCAGGATGTGGCGCAGCTTGANCAGTTTCATGGTGTCTTCCTCCCGGTCCGCGCAGGGCGGCGGACTGATCTGGTCTTTCTGCCATGGTAGGACGTTTGGCGGTCCGGTATGTTCGAGCGCAGGGAAATTTTTGCGAGAGGAACCACGGGATGCGATGGGGATGGCGGGTTGCATGGGGGTGTCTGACGGTACTGCTGGCGGGCTGTGCCACGTCCGCTTCGGGCCCGGAGACGGGCACTGCGCCGGACGGCTGGGAGCCGGCGCCTACCGCCTTCGAGGCGCAGGTGGTGCCTTCGCAGGCGCCCTCGGTGATGCCCGGTGCCGCGGTGATGGCGTGGCTGGCGGCCAGCCCCTGGCATTCTGGACTGGCGGTTGACTACGCCGGGCTGGAGATCGACCAGCCGCGTCCGGAGCGCGCCGAGGTCCGCCTGACCGGGTTGCGCGACGATGCCGTCAGTGCCTACGAATTCCGCCTGGAGCTGGACGAGGTCGAGGCGGGCTGGGTGGTGCAGTCAGTGGAGCGCCGTGCCATATGCCGCCGTGGCCTTGGCGACAGCGGCCTTTGCCGGTAAGGCTTCGTGGAGGATTCGCCCTTGACCTGGTCCTTCTCGATGCGCTCCGGAGGCTTTGTGGTGAATCCAGAGCAGCCTCTGCTTCAGCGGCGGCGGGCCAGGGTCAGGCCGTCGCCGATGGGGGCCAGCGAGAGGTCGATGCGCTCGTCGTGATGCAGGGCGTCATTGAAGGCGCGGATCGCGCGGGTGTCGTCGCGCTGGTCGTCCGGGTCGGCGACGGTTCCGTGCCACAGGGTGTTGTCGATCAGGATCAGGCCGCCGGGGCGTACCAGGCGCAGGCAGTGTTCGAAATAGTCGGGGTAGCCGGTCTTGTCGGCATCGATGAAGGCTAGATCGAAGCGACCGGTCTCGCCGGCGGCCTCCAGCGCCTGCAGCGTGTTGCGCGCCTCGCCCAGCTCGAGCCGGATGCGTCCGGCGACCCCGGCGCGCTCCCAGTAGCGTCGGGCCGTGGCGGTCCAGTCCGCGCTGTTGTCCAGGGTGACGACCTCGCCGTCCTCTGGCAGGACGAGGGCGATGGCCAGCGCGCTGTAGCCGGTGAAGGTGCCGATCTCCAGATAGCGCTGTGCGCCCATGAGCTTCGCCAGCAGCGCCATGAACTGTCCCTGCTCCGGGGCGATCTGCATGTTCGCCTCCGGCAGGCCGGCCGTTTCGGCGCGCAGCTGCGCCAGTACCTCGGGCTCGCGCAGCGAGTGCTCCAGGAGGTAGCGGTACAGCGGTTCATCGAGTCCGATGGAACGATTGGACATTCACGCGCTCCGCGGCTGTGGGTGAGGGATCAGGCGGTCCAGCCACCGGCGCAGGACCGGTGTGGCCAGGACGATCAGGATGACCAGGGTGCTCCACTCGAGCCAGGCGGGCAGCAACTCGCCGGCGGCGCCCATCTGGGTGGCGACGTCGACCCCGGTGTGGGCCAGTCCGGCGTCCAGGGCGAGCCCCAGCGCGATGGTGGTGGCCGCGATTCCGGCCAGGTAGAGCACCAGCGCCGGGGTGCCGAGTTCGCGGCGGAATACGCCCAGCGTCGCCAGGCTGGTGATCGGCGCGGCCAGCAGGAACACCAGCACGGTGCCGGGCGAAACGCCGGCCGCGATCAGACCCACGGCGATGGGTGTGGCGGCGGTCGCGCAGAGGTACATCGGGATGCCGATGACGGCCATCACCAGCATCGCCGCCAGGCCTGAGCCCCAGGCGGCCAGGGTGGCCGGAGGGACCAGGGCGAGCAGGGTGCCGGCGACCAGCAGGCCGATCACCAGCCACAGGCGGATATCGTCGAGGACGTCGTGGAAGGCGTAGTGCAGTCCGCTGCGGAGCCGTGCGGAGAAGCGTTCCGGGGCTTCGGGCGTGGCGCAGCCCGTGTCGGTCCCGCAACATCCGCCGCAGGTGTCGGGTTCGGCCCCGGTTGCCTCCGGGTGGTCCGTCGCGGCGCGCGTGCGCCCCACCAGTAACCCCGTGGTGATGGCCGTGACGATGGCGCCAAGGGCGCGGGCCATGGCCATTACCGGGCCCAGCAGGGCGTAGCTGATGGCAAGCGAGTCCACGCCGACACCCGGCGTTCCGATCAGGAAGGCGGTGGTGGGCCCGCGACCGGCGCCGCCGCGATGCAGGGCCAGGGCGGTGGGGATGGCCCCGCAGGAACAAAGCGGCAACGGTGCACCGACGACGGCGGCACGCGCCGTGGCCGCCAGGCCGGCGCCGCCGAGCCAGCGCTGCAGGGCGGCCTCCGGGATCAGGGCCTTGACCGCGCCGGCGGCCAGCAGGCCCAGCAACAACCAGGGCGCCGCGGTGAGCGCGACGTTTAGCGTTTCGTTGAGGATGTCGGCGATCATGCCTCGATCTTCCGTTGCGCACGGGGCGCCTGCAAGAAGCCCGCCCGCCGGGTGGCGGATCAGCGGGGGCGTTGCGTGTCAGCCGCGCTGGCGCGAGATGCGCAGGACGTCGGACAGCCGCCGCAGGCCGCGCATGATCTGGGCCAGGTGCTGGCGGTCACGTACGGTCAGCAGGAAGGTCATCGCGGTGGAGTGGCCGTCCTGCTCGTTGAACGAGATGTGCTCGATGTTGGAGCCGTGATCCGCGATGACCGCGGCCATGTCGGCCAGCGCCCCGCGGCGGTTGGCGGTGCGGGTGCGTACGGCGGCGGTGAATTGCAGCTGGGGCTCATGCGACCACTCCAGCGCGATGGTGCGGTCGGACCGGTCGCGGCTCTCGTGCAGGACGTTGCGGCAGTTCTCGCGGTGAACCACCAGGCCGCGCCCGGCGCTCAACTGGCCAATGATCGGGTCGCCCGGGATCGGGTGGCAGCAACGGGCGTAATTCAGCACCAGCCCTTCGGTGCCGTTGACCGCGAGCGTGGTCGTAGTGGCGGGCTCTGTGGCGGTCGGGTCGGGGCTTTCCTTGCCGACCATCTGGCGGGCCACCAGCGAGGCCATGCGATTGCCCAGGCCGATATCGATCAACAGCGCGTCCAGGTCTTCCAGCTGCATTGCGTCCAGCATCTGGTCCAGGCGGGCCGGCGAGATGCGGGGCAGGCTGGTATCCATGGATTCCAGCGCCTTTTCCAGCATGCGCTCGCCGAGGGTGCGGGCCTCTTCGGACTGCATGGACTTGAGGCAGTGGCGGATGCCGGTGCGCGCCTTGCCGGTGACCACGAAGGACAGCCAGGCCGGGTTGGGGCGGGCGCCGGGCGAGGTGACGATCTCCACCGTCTGGCCGCTTTGCAGGCGTACCGACAGCGGGGCGAGCTGGCGATCGATCTTGGCGGCCACGCAGCGGTTGCCGACGTCCGAGTGCACGGCGTAGGCGAAGTCGATCGGGGTGGCGTCGCGCGGGAGCACGAGGATGTCGCCCTCGGGGGTGAAGGTGTAGACCTCGTCGGGGAACAGGTCGACCTTGACGTTCTCCAGGAACTCGATGGAGTTGCCGACGCTGTTCTGGATCTCGAGGACATCCTTCAGCCATTCGCGTGCCCGGCTCTGGGCCGTGCGACTGGATTCGCTGCCGGCCTTGTACTGCCAGTGTGCGGCGATCCCGCTCTCGGCCACGCGATCCATCTCGGTGGAACGGACTTGCACCTCGATCGGGGCGCCCTGCGGGCCGAACAGGATGGTGTGCAGCGACTGGTAGCCGTTGGACTTGGGGATCGCGATGTAGTCCTTGAAACGCCCCGGAACCGGCTTGTAGAGGTTGTGCACCACGCCCAGCGAGCGGTAGCAGGTGTCCACGTCGTCGACGATGATGCGGATGGCAAAGACGTCGAACACGTCTTCGAACGAGTGGTGCTTGTCGCGCATCTTGCGGTAGATGCTGTACAGGCTCTTCTCGCGCCCGGAGATGCGCCCGATGATCCCGGAAGCCTCCATGCGCGAGCAGATCGCCTGTTCGATGTTCTTCATCGGCTCGCGGCGGTTGCCGCCGGCCCGGTGTACTGCGCGCTCCAGTACCGCGGCGCGCCAGGGGTGCTTGGCCGAGAAACCGAGTTCCTCCAGCTCGCGGCGCATGGCATTCATGCCCAGGCGCTGCGCGATCGGGGCATAGATCTCGAGGGTTTCCTTGGCGATGCGGCGGCGTTTGTCCGGGCGCATCACACCGAGGGTGCGCATGTTGTGCAGGCGGTCGGCCAGCTTGATCAGAATCACCCGGATGTCGCGGGTGATCGCCAGCATCATCTTGCGGAAGTTTTCCGCCTGCGCCTCGGCCTTGGACTGGAACTGCAGGTGGGTCAGCTTGGACACGCCGTCCACCAGCTCTGCGACCTCCTCGCCGAACTCGGCGCGGATACGGTCCTTGCTGGTGGCGGTGTCCTCCATCACGTCATGCAGGATGGCGGCGCTGATCGCCTGGTGGTCCATCCGCATCTCGGCCATGGTGCGAGCCACGGCGAGCGGGTGATAGATGTAGGGCTCCCCGGTCTTGCGGGTCTGGCCCTCGTGCGATTCCGCGCCCAGGAGATAGGCGCGATAGACCTCCTCGACCTCTTCCGGCTCGAGGTAGGACTCGAGCTCGGAACATAAATCGCTGATCAGGAATCGGGTCGAGTCGCCCGGTACCGAGGAGGGGGCCCCGGGCGAAGCTGGCTGCCCAGCGGCCATTCAGAAAATCTCCTAGCGCTCGTCGGCTTCCAGCTGTTCCAGATGACGGATGGTGCTGAAGTCCAGCATCTGGTTCTGGGGCCGTTCGTCGTGTTCGTCGAACACCTCGATACCGACCACGCCGGCGGCGATTTCGCGCAGGGCGATGACCGTGGGCTTGTCGTTGTCCTCGGGTACGCGGGCTTCCTTCCCGTGGGCAATGTGGCGGGCCCGGCGGGCAGCCATCAGCACCAGCTGGAAACGGTTTTCGACATTTTCGAGGCAGTCCTCGACGGTGACGCGTGCCATCGGATACTCCGGTCAGTAAATTCTTGAAACTTGCATGTTACGCCGACCCATGCGCGCCCGCCAACAGATTCCCGATCGTGGATGCGGATCGGATCTCCTGTTCCACGGTGCGCAGGCGGTTGGCGCGGAAGATACAGGCCAGATCGCGCACGGCCTGGTCGAAGTCGGCATTGACCACGGTGTAGTCGTACTCGCGGAAATGCGTGCAGTCGGATTCGGCATCCCGCAGACGGCGCTGGATCACGTCTTCCTCGTCCTGCCCGCGGCCGCGCAGGCGGCGTTCCAGCTCGTCGCGCGAGGGCGGCAGGATGAAGATGGAATGCGCATCCGGCACGGCGGCGCGCACCTGGCGCGCACCTTGCCAGTCGATCTCCAGGATCACGTCCACCCCGGCGTCCAGGCGTTCGTCGACACTGGCGAGCGCGGTGCCGTAGAAGTTGTCGAACACCTTGGCGTGTTCCAGCAGCTGGCCGTCCTCGATCATCCCGAGGAAGGTCTCGGCGCTGACGAAGTGGTAGTGCTGTCCGTCGACCTCGCTGGCGCGCGGCGTCCGTGTGGTATGCGAAACCGAGACCTCCACCGCCGTCACCGATTCAAGCAGGGCGGCGACCAGGCTGGTCTTGCCGGCACCCGAGGGCGCGGAAACGATATAGAGGGTGCCGCGAACGGCCGGGGTATTGGCGGTCATGGACGTGTCCGCAGGGCCTGAACGTGATCGGGATCTGGCCGCTTCCGGATGGGCCGCTTGAATCGGGCCACAGGCCGGAAGACCAGGGTCAAGAAGAAGGTTGGTCGGAGTGAAAGGATTCGAACCTTCGACCCCTGCCTCCCGAAGGCAGTGCTCTACCAAGCTGAGCTACACTCCGAACCGAGCCCGCTATTATGCCGAGCCTCCCGGGGCGTGTCCATGCCCCGGGCGCTGAAAATCCTATCGGTAACGGTCGACCCGCCATGCGGCGTGGGTCGCGCCGCGTCAGTGGTTGCGCCCGACGGCGAAACGGGCGAGATCGATCAGGGCCTGACGCTGGGGCGAATCGGGCAACGTGGAGATCGCCTCGATGGCGGCGTCGGTTTCGGCCTCGGCGCGAGAGCGGGTGTAGGCCAGGCCGTCGGTTCCGTGTACGGCCTGCAGCACGGCGTCGACCTGATCGCGGCCGCCTTCTTCGATCGCCCGGCGCACGACGGCCTGCTGCTCGGGGGAGCCCACGCGCAGCGCATGGATCAGCGGCAGCGTGGGCTTGCCCTCGGCGAGGTCGTCGCCCATGCGCTTGCCGGTCACCTCGTCATCGGAGGAGTAGTCCAGGACGTCGTCGATCAGCTGGAAGGCGGTGCCCAGGTGCATGCCGTAGCGGGCCAGCGCCTGCTCGTCGTGTTCCGGGCGTTCGCCCAGAATGGCGCCCAGCTGGCAGGCAGCCTCGAACAGCTTGGCGGTCTTCGACTGGATCACGTGCATGTAGCGCTGCTCGTCGACGTCGGCGTCGTGGCAGTTCATCAGCTGCATCACCTCGCCCTCGGCGATCACGTTGGTCGCGTGGGAGAGGATCTCCATGACCCGCATGGAGCCGACTTCGACCATCATCTCGAACGCGCGCGAGTAGAGGAAGTCACCGACCAGGACGGCGGCCTCGTTGCCGAAGATGTGGTTGGCGGTCTCGTTGCCGCGGCGCAGTTCGGAGGCATCCACCACATCGTCGTGCAGCAGGGTCGCGGTATGGATGAACTCCACCACCGCCGCCAGGGTCACCGGATCCTGGCCCTGCACATGGCAGGCCCGCGCTGACAGGGTGGCCAGCAGCGGTCGCAGGCGCTTGCCGCCCGAATGGATGATGTAGTGTCCGAGCTGGTTGATCAGCACCACCGGCGAGCTAAGGCGCTCGCGGATGCACTGGTCGACGGCCTGCATGTCGTCGGCCGCCAGTTCTCGGATTGCTTCAATGGGCATGGGGGTAGGCAAGCAGGCTCATGTGAGGTGGTCGTGAGGGGCGAAGGCATGCTAGGGAAACGCTGCCTAATGTACAAGTTCGGGCGCGCGTCGGAGCGGTTTGCGGGCCGGATGGGTCAAGGGCTGTTGCCGCGCGCCCCGGATCGAAAAAACGGGGTGTCCACGTGTACCCGTCCATGAGCGTTCCCGCGGCCTGGCCGCTTCCCGGCATTGACCCGAGCGAGAAGCGCTGCTAGCATTTCCGCCCTTTCGCGAGACCAGCTCCCAGTCAGCTGGTCCACACAAGGTATCGCAACGGAGTCCCAGGGAAATGTACGCGATCATCGCAACAGGTGGTAAACAGTACCGCGTCGCCGAAGGCGACGTGATTCGCATCGAGAAGCTCGAGGCCGAGGCCGGTTCCGAGGTCGAGTTCGACCAGGTGCTGATGGTCGGTGCGGGTGACGATGTCCGCGTCGGGGCCCCGCTGGTGGACGGTGGCAAGGTCACCGCCAAGGTCGAAGACCATGGCCGCGCCAAGAAGATCCACATCATGAAATTCCGGCGGCGCAAGCACTCCCAGAAGCAGATGGGACACCGCCAGCATTACACCACCGTGCGCATCACCGGCATCGCCGGCTGATCGCCGCAGGCATTCAGGAGAGCTGAACCATGGCACATAAAAAGGCAGGCGGCAGTACCCGCAACGGGCGCGATTCCGAGAGCAAACGCCTGGGCGTGAAGCGCTTTGGCGGTCAGGTCGTGCGCGCCGGCAACATCCTCGTTCGTCAGCGCGGGACGCAGTATCATCCCGGCGAGGGCGTGGGTTGTGGCAAGGACCATACGCTGTTCGCCAAGGTTGACGGCCAGGTCGTCTTCAAGGTGGGTGGCCCGCACAACCGTCGTTTCGTGAGCATCCAGCCGCAGCAGTAAGCTGGCCGGACAGCGAAGCGTTCGCGAAAAGCCCCGTTCGACGGGGCTTTTTTTGTTCTGTACTTCGGGAAGCAAGCAATGAAGTTCATCGACGAGGCCACCATTACCGTAAAGGCCGGCGACGGCGGGAATGGCTGTGTCAGCTTCCGCCGCGAGAAATACATCCCCTTTGGCGGGCCCGACGGGGGTGACGGCGGAGATGGCGGCTCCGTATGGCTGGTGGGCGACGAAGGCCTTAACACCCTGGCCGATTTTCGCTACCAGCGTCGGTTTGATGCCGAGCGTGGCGAGAACGGCAAGGGGCGCAATCGTACGGGGTCTTCCGGCGAGGATCTGGAGATCGCAGTGCCGATCGGCACTCAGGTGCGCGATGCCGAGACCGATGAGATCCTGGGTGATGTGACCCACGAGGGTCAGCGTCTGCTGGTCGCTCAGGGTGGTTTCCACGGGCTCGGCAATACCCGGTACAAGTCCTCCACCAACCAGGCGCCCCGTCAGAGCAAGCCGGGCACCCCGGGCGACCTGCGCAAGCTGTCGCTGGAGCTGATGGTGCTGGCCGACGTCGGTTTGCTGGGCCTGCCGAATGCCGGCAAGTCCACGCTGCTGGCGCGGGCCTCGGCCGCTCGCCCGAAGATCGCCGACTACCCGTTCACCACCCTGATCCCGCAACTGGGCGTGGTGCGCATCGGGGTCAACCAGAGCTTCGTGATCGCCGACATCCCCGGGTTGATCGAAGGCGCGGCCGAGGGCGCGGGTCTGGGTACACGTTTCCTCAAGCATCTGGCCCGCACCCGCTTGCTGCTGCACGTGGTGGACGTGTCCCCGCCGGACCCGGAGGCCGATCCCCTGGTGGACCTGCGCACCGCGATCACCGAACTGGAACACCACAGCGACAAGCTGGCGGCCCTCCCGCGCTGGATTGTGCTGAACAAGAAGGAACTGCTGGATGCCGAGGAACTTGCGGCGCTGGGCGAGCGCGTGCGTGCGGACCAGGGCGAGGCGCATCCGGTGTTTACCATCTCCGCGGCGACCGGTGAGGGCGTGGACGCCCTGCTGCAGGCGGTGATGCGTCATGTCGAGGAGGCCGCGCAGGCGGCGGCCGAGGCCGATCGGCGGGGTGCGACAGGGACGCCGGAGGACAAGCCGGAGGACCCCGCGTGACAGCGTCTGCCACACGGGCGCTCCCCGCCATTCGCCGGGTCGTCGTCAAGATTGGCAGCGCGCTGATCACCGCCGATGGCGCCGGGCTCGACCGCCCGGCGCTGGAGTCCTGGGCGCACCAGATCGCGGCGCTGCGCCGGCGCGGGCTGGAGGTGATCCTGGTCTCCAGCGGGGCGGTGGCCGAGGGCATGCGTCGGCTGGGCATGACCGAGCGCCCGCACCAGTTGCACCACGTGCAGGCCGCCGCTGCGGTCGGGCAGATGGGCCTGGTTCAGGCCTACGAGCGCGAGTTCGCCAGCCACGATCTGCATGCGGCGCAGGTCCTGCTGACCCACGATGACCTCGCCGACCGCTCGCGCTACCTGAATGCCCGCAGCACCATGCTGGCCCTGCTCGAGATGGGCACGATCCCGGTGGTCAACGAGAACGACACCGTGGCCTACGAGGAGATCCGGCTCGGCGACAACGACACCCTGGCCGCGCTGGTGGCTAACCTGGTGGTGGCCGACCTGCTGCTGATCCTGACCGACCAGGATGGCCTGTTCGACCGCGATCCGCGCAAGCATGCGGATGCCCGCTTGATCCAGGAGGGCCGGGCCTCGGATGCCGAGCTTCACCGCTATGTGGCAGCCGATTTCGGTCGCCTGGGCCGGGGTGGCATGGCAACCAAGCTGCTGGCTGCCGAACGCGCGGCCCGTTCCGGCACGCATACCGTGATTGCCTCCGGACGCGAGGCGCAGGTGATGGGGCGGGTGCTGAAGGGCGAAGCACTGGGCACCTGGCTAAAGCCGGACCGCGAACCGCTGGCGGCGCGCAAGCGCTGGCTGGCGGACCAGCTGCACTCGCGCGGTCAGCTGCAGCTGGACGCCGGGGCCGCACGCGTGCTGCGCGAATCGGGGAGCAGCCTGCTACCGGTAGGTGTGGTCAGCGTCGAGGGGGATTTTCGCCGCGGCGAGGTCGTGACCTGCGTGGATCCGGACGGGACCGCCGTGGCACGGGGGCTTACGAACTACGCGGCCAGCGAGATTCAGCGTATCCGCGGCCAGCGTGCCGATCGCATCGAGGCCGAGCTCGGCTACCTGCTCGAGCCGGAGCTGATCCATCGGGACAATCTCGTCCTGCTCTCCTGACCGCCACCGG
>SL_7KL_010_BRINEDRAFT_10000512_pt1 | contig 18365 bp, 13 predicted proteins | sample SodLak_010_BRINE_FD_10663 | JGI IMG/M metagenome (IMG submission 10663)
GATGATCCGGATGACATTTAAACTGATCTTTCAGTAATAAAATGCAGCAGAGCTGCTCGCTGTCGTCCACGGAGCAGAGCTCCGGAAGAGGGGTGAGTCAAAGTGGCCCAGAGAAATTAACAGATCCATACAACACCCAAAATATCACCAAAATTTAACTGCAGCAGAGCTACTATTGTCATCGGAGCGGAGTACTCGACGAGTAAAACCCGCAAATTGAAACCTCAAGCTTGCAACATCTAACACTCGATATTCAATAACAATTTTTGTATATCTCTTATTAGGTTTATAAAACGCTCATTATGTCATCCCGTACAATATGGCTCAGCAAATCCGAACCGTCATAACCGGAACCGGCTCATTCATCCCCGGTAGAATTATCCCCAACAGCGAATTTCTAAAAACCACTTTCCTTGAACGAAACGGAACGCCGTTTGAAAAATCGAATGAGGAGACCGTTCAAAAGTTCAAGGAGATCACAGGAATTGAGGAGCGCCGCTATGCCGACGACAACACGCTCGCCTCAGATATGGGTGCACAAGCCTCCGAAAAAGCCCTGGAGATGTCCGGACTGGATCGCGAACAGCTCGACTATATCATTGTGGCACATAATTTCGGGGATGTCCGTGCCGATAACCGCAGGGTGGATATGGTTCCCAGCCTGGCTTCAAAAGTGAAGTATCACCTGGGGATTAAAAACCCCTACTGTGTGGCTTATGATCTCCCGTTTGGCTGCCCCGGCTGGCTGCAGGGGGTGATTCAGGCTAACTACTATATACGAAGCGGTGACGCAAAAACTGCACTGGTCATTGGGTCAGAAACTCTCTCGCGGGTCTGCGATCCCCACGACCGCGACAGCATGATCTACGCCGATGGAGCCGGAGCAACGGTTCTGCAGGCAAGCGAATCAGATCACGACTCAGGGATTTTAAGCCATGCGGCACGTACCGATACTGCAACTCAGGCCTACTATCTGAATATGAGTCGGTCCTACAATAGTAAATCTGACGACACGCTCTACCTGAAAATGGACGGGCGAAAACTCTATCAGTACGCCCTGTCGAATGTGCCGGGTTTGGTTAAACAATCGATCGAAAAAGCGGGGTTAGACCTGAAGGATATCAACAAGGTTCTGATCCACCAGGCCAATGAGAAGATGGACGAAGCGATCCTGCAACGGCTCTTCAAACTATATGGTGAGACCGAGATACCTGAGGGCATAATGCCGATGACCATCTCTAAACTTGGGAATACAAGCGTGGCCACCGTACCCACCCTGCTTGATCTGATTCTTAGGAAAGAGTTAAATGGTCACGACATAAATCCCGGAGATACCGTTGTTTTCGCCTCCGTCGGCGCCGGAATGAATATCAATTCTGTGGTGTATCGTATGCCTGATTAATAGGCTCACTTTCACAACTTTGTGTAAACTCTCTATTCGTGCTACCGGGAACACACCCCTCGCACGGTGAGCCATACGGTGCATTCTCACCTTTACTTTTCCCCCTCAAGAGGGGACTTCTTACCTCTCCTCTGGAAAAGAGACAGAAGATTGAGCGTTCAGCGAAATCTTCAGAGGTGTGTTTGCAAAGAACAAGAATCTCACACCATAAAATTAAGTAAACACGTATCCCCTGCTCCTAACAAAACAACTATAGTGAGGGGACAACCTACTGCCAGAAGCTTGTATCCTGAAATCCCGAAACCCTTGCCATTATCATTCTATTTAATTAAATACTGTAAAATTAATCAATTCGGGATAATGAAAAATCAAGGTAAACTATTAGTATGGGGAGTTGCAGCCGTTCTGATCGCTTTTTCTCTCTCTTTACTATTTGAAAATTTATGGGTCGGTTTTTGGACCGCTTTTGCTGCAGCTACTCTCTGGCTCCTTATTTTAGACAGGTCCGTCGTCTCCGGATCGTCAAAAAAGACTTTGATCCGGACGTTCATTGTGCTGCTGCTGATTACCCAGCTACTTGCCGCTATACAATTTTATAACCGGTCAGACCGGCAGGTAGAAACCCTGCAAACAATCCGCACCACCATTGTGAGCAACATATCGCATATAGAGATGGAGAAAGCTCTTCAGCATACTCTCCGGCACTACTACATGGAGACCGATCAACCTGAGGCAACTCTCGAAAACTCTTTTCGATACCTTTTTGAAGATCGGATGGAATCAGACGGCAACTTCCTTCATGAAGCTACAGAACCTGATGAAGAGATGAACTTCACCTACGAAATTGCCTCACCCGACTCCATAATACTGGCGGTATCGGCGACTTATACTCCAGGTCTTAATCCAAATTTTGAGAACAGATCCGGCCAAAGCGGTATGTACCAGGCCCGCACAATTTTAACCAAAAACGGAGTGCGATATGAACGAGAGAATTAAACCGGCTTTACCGTGGATCAATGTCGGGCTTATCATCTTTATTCTATTCTCGGCACAGTATCTCTTTTCCTCTGTACTAAATATGGGCTCCGCGTACCGCTGGATCTCCACCGGCTTTAATATGACCCTTTTACCGGGTATGGAATTACTGCGACACACAACCCTCGAATCCATTAATTGGTTTGGAGGCTCTGAGTACCCATATGCGCAGTTTTTAAAATCAGCTGCAGTTTCCGCAGCCGCACTAACCGTACTGCTTATTCTTGTCCCTTGGTTTTTTGTGAGGGGATTCGTGCATAATCCATCAGAACCTCACCCTTCCGGAATAATGTGGAACCTCGCTGCACCTGTCTTGATAATTGGCATAGCAGTTTCCTCCTTTCATGTTGCACAAGTGAGCATAATACATACCGATAATATGCAGCGTGCTGAATCGAGCCGAACTGCCGATCAACTTCGCAATTATATGATGAATGTTGCATTTGACGCTTCCGAGTGGTGGATTCTGCCTGAGGAGACCGGTGGCGGAAGCGGATCATTTTTTAACATTGATGATCAAACTTTATTACTGCATAATTTCGATTCTTTTGATCCTGATCATCCAAAATTTCAACTCTCTATTGAAGAGATCCCGTCAGACTCCACCATGATCTTGAAAGGTGTTTGGGCCGGACCAGACGCCGCAGAAGCTGATGAACCGGTTCACAGATTCAAAATAGAAGTTACCCCATTCAACGATTCACTGTTCAGGTATCTATAGCCTTTTACAGACTTCATTTATTCTATTCATTTTTTTGCATGAGCACACGCTTTTTATACTGTGATGAACGACGCACAAAGCGCATAAATAACTCTGAAGTTCAGAGTTCACTTGGCACTTCTTTTGCCAAATCATCTTATTTTACGCTCAGATTGGCTCAAAATTATACGTTAAAAACTGCCTGACTCTCTCCCAAAATAGTTGCTTTTGCAACATTCACGTCTCAGGCAATTATACTTAATGATCTCTCCTCCAATAAATTACCAAAAGGTGCTTTTAACCGGAAAATAACATCGTTCAACAATGAAACGATAGTGAATTTTATCCGTGTTGATTCACCGTAACTGAAGTCAGAAAACTTATCTCACTCAGTCAGCATCTTTAAATCCCATTTAAATTAATAGAATTATGAAGATGAGTAAATTATTAAAACGACTATTTCTATATGCTACCATTCCGCTTCTTACACTTTCACTTATAACAGCCTGCAGCGACGACGGCCCCACCGGTATTGAACCTCCTGAAGAGGAAGAGGAATTAAATATTGTAGAAACTGCTGAAGAGTCAGGTAACTTCACGGTTCTTCTCTCTGCTGCTGCCGACCTGGGCTTGGTTGACGTTCTTGCCAACGAAGAGCTCACAGTTTTTGCCCCTACGGATGATGCTTTTGCAGCACTACCCGACGGCCTGCTTGAAAGCTTAACTGATGAGCAGCTTACCGAAATTATTCTCTATCATTTGCTGGCCGGTACGGTACTTTCAAATCAGATTGATGTTCAGCAAGATGCCGAAACCGAGCAGGGAGAGAGAATTTTACTTCAGTCAGACAGTGGTGTGACCATAAACGGATCTACCTCCGTAATCAGTGCTGATATTGTTGCTACTAACGGTGTTATTCACGCCATTGATGAAGTTTTGCTCCCGTCAGCATTCCGTGAACCGGGTATTATTGAAGAAGCTGAAGCAGCCGGAGAATTTTCAATTCTGCTTGATGCAATTGAAGATGCCGGGTTAACCACTACGTTACAGTTTTTGGGACCCTTTACCGTTTTTGCTCCATCAGATGATGCATTCAGTGAACTTGGTTTAGAGTTGGTTCAAAGTCTAACCGACGAACAGCTTACCGATATCCTCACCTACCATGTGCTTAATGGTGAAGTTGCGTCGGGTGACCTTCAACCCACACAAACGGCTACTGCGTTGAACGGCGGTGACCTTTTCATTACAGCTGAAAATGGCGAAGTAACTGTGAATGCATCAGCATCTGTATTTCTCGTCGACGTTAATGCGGAAAATGGAATTATCCATGCTGTAGACAGGGTACTGCTGCCGGATGCATTCGGTAATATTGTAGATAATGCAATTAAGCGATATGACTTAACCACCCTTGTTGACCTTGTGGTTGCTCAGGATCTTGCCGGTACTCTATCGGATGAAAATGATGAATTTACCGTTTTTGCTCCTACAAACAGTGCATTTGAAGAGATCAGTGATGTACTTGGAACTCTTGATGATCAGCAGATCACCAACACGCTTCTTTACCATGTGGTAAATGCAGCCGTTGAGTCTGGAGATCTCGGAGCTTCTCAAACTGTTGTAACGCTAAATGATGGAGAAGAAATTCTGATTGAAGCCAGCAACGGAACGGTAACCATTAATGGAGAATCAACGGTAGAGGTAGCCGATGTGGTAGGTACAAACGGAGTTATTCACATCATCGATACCGTGTTGATACCGGAAGAGCTTGGCGGGGGAATTCCCGAGGATGAAGCTGATCAAATTGACGCTACCATTACCATAAACAATGTTGGTTCCAGCGCATGGGTTTTTGAAGAGATTGACGGCGAAGGTGCCTCTGCCGATCTGAATGTGGAAAATACACCGCTCTCCCTGGAGGAGGGTCGGCGTTATACCATCGTAAATCTCGGTGCTGGTGCGCACCCTTTTCAGCTGAGAGATTCAGGTGGAGATGTGCTGATTGCTGCTCAAGGCGGTGGTTCCCTTCAGGATTATGAACCTGCCGATGTTGAAGTAAACAGTACAGATGGCTCTATTACATTTACTCTTACCGGCAACCTGGCTGATGCGGTAGCTACTTATAATTGTGCTCCACACGCAGCAATGGAAGGCGACGTGATTGTACTATAATTTAAGTTGATAAACTTTACAGATTTTAAAGGCGTCTTGATAAAACAAGACGCCTTTTTTTATAAATAGAATTGTGGCTTGCCAGACTGCCGGCAGTATGAATCAGAATCTCATAATAAATCCAATTCAAAGGTTTTAGAGGTATCGTCCCTGACGGAACTATGCTGTTTGATCTTATCTGTCATGCTACGCACATTGTTTTTCTAGTGGTACACAGACGTGGAGTTCAACATCGTACCGAGAAAATGAAGTTCATGATCTTGCTCCTAAATTAAATTGGATAAAGGCCGGCACCATTATCCAAACTTTCTTTCCATCAGGCTAACCGAACAAAAAGCCTATGCCCGACAATTAAAGGGGCTAGACTCAATTTGAACGTTTACAAACATTGGTTGGTTATAAGTATGAACATCATAAATAACAACCATTTAATATTTAGGGCAGACCATGTTAGACAAATTAGCTTATATATCTACAGGACTTGGAATTACATCGATAGCAGCAAGTATTGCAACTTGGTACGCAGAGAAAGGAGATGACGTAGAAGAGAACGCTCATGCTGAGCGAAGCGGTATATTTATCGGCTTATGGCCACAAACATTTTTTGCGTTGGCTATTGTACTTTTCAAATTAAAAGAGCTCGGTCACGATAAAGACGTAGAACGGCTCCTCAAAAAGCTTGATAAAAAAGTAAAAGAAGCTGAAGCCTGATTCGGCACTTACATGACGAATACCCTTATCCGTGCGGTCTGATTTATTTAATATCTCAGGCGGACCGGATAAGGGTTTTTTTATGTCATCAGTACGTTGCTGATTGTCCCGTACTATGAATAAATGCTATATGAGTTGAAAATTGGATTTTTAGAAAATAGATAGCCGTTTAATCGAACGTTATTCTCTTCTTTTCTCTTTGCAGAGTAGTTATTTTACTCTGCCAAAAAAAGATTCCAAATCTGCCGTTATGTCGAAACTCTCTGCAAAAGAGAAATTTATTGATCTATCTGATTACGGACGCCCTGCCGCGTCTGCCATTGCCAGTGGCTTCTCTAAAACCTTCATCACACCTGTTCACGTTACATTGATGTTCGGTATCTGCGGCCTGTTTGCGTCATGGCTCATCCTTCAGGAATATTATGCCACTGCAGGCCTATTTCTGATTTTAAAATCGATTCTTGATGCAGCTGACGGTGAACTGGCACGTTTAAAGCAGACACCGTCCTACACCGGCCGCTATCTCGATTCGGTATTTGATATCATTCTCAATTTTATCATCCTGTTTACCATCCAGCAGGTAACAGGGCAACCATTCTGGCTGATGCTGCTGGCATTTGCTGCGATTCAGCTTCAGGGTACACTCTACAACTACTACTATGTGATTTTGCGACAGAAATCATCGGGCGGTGATAAGACCAGCCGTATCATTGAGACGGAAACCCCCACCGCCCTGCCCGGAGAGAAACAGTGGTCCGTTACCCTGCTGTTCAAGGCCTATCTACTCTTCTACACCATATTCGATCGCATCATCTACAGCCTCGACCGCTCCGCTCCGGAATCAGGTGTCTTCCCAAAGTGGTTTATGAGCCTTCTCTCCATCTATGGACTCGGCTTCCAGCTTTTAATCATGGCCGTGCTACTGTCACTCGGACTCATTGAGTGGATTCTACCATTTTTCATCTCGTTCTCTGCAGGGATTGTGATTTTTATTGGAATAAGAAAGGTTTTTTTGAAGGAGTGATGCGAGCCCTCTCCTCTTGAGAGGAGACAGAGATACGAGTGTTCAGCGATTAGCTCAGAGGTGTGTTCCATGCTGGGTAAGAGGCTCACCTCATAACCTTGAGTAAACTTTCAATCCCTGCTCCCACCAACACACCCCTCGCTCAATTCAACAAGCTTCGCTTTTGACTTGAGCTTTTCCTATCTCAAGAGGGGACTTCTTACATCATATACAGTACTTCTCTTTGTAATCTCCTCTTTTTTATTGAACTTATTAATAAACAAACTAAACCCATCAGAGTCATGAAAATACTTGTCCCAACCGATTTTTCAGAATTGAGTGAGAAGGCGCTTGAAATTGCCAATAAATTTGCAAAATTAATGGATGGAACCGTCACTCCTTTCCATTCGCACATTCCCATTTCTGAATTAGACGAGCCTTATGCGCTGGGAATGAGCTCACAGGTGTATCAGGATTTTGACCAGATTGAAAAATCTCTTTCAGACCGTTTGAGTCAGCTGGCTGAGGAGAAAGTGGATAAGAATCGGCTTCAGAAACCGATTATTATGATGGGCAATCCCGCTCAAAGTATCATAGATAGCTCCGAAGATTTCGATTACATCGTGATGAGCACTCACGGCCGAACAGGTTTCAGCCGATTTTTGCTGGGATCTGTCGCTGAAAAAGTACTCCGCCTGGCACACACTCCGGTCCTGATCGTAGAGGATGAGTCGGACGTGGATGATTTCAAAAAAATATTGGTAACCACAGACTTTTCAGACAATGCCGCCAGTGCTTATCCCTATGCAAAAGAGGTTGCTCAGAAAGCCGGAGCCGAACTGGATCTAGTTCACGTCATCAGCTTTGATCAGTTTGATGAGGAGGAAGAGGGATCCATCTCACTTTCCACAATTCGGGAAAAGCGGATCAAAGTTTTGGAAAAAGAGTATTTTCACTCCCTCAAAGATAAGGTTAACTCGATGGTGATTGTCTCCCAGGACTCCCCTCACGAAGCGATTTATAACCACGTAAAGGAGAACGACTACAATCTGATTGTAATGGCCACGGTTGGACGAACCGGCATCAACTACATGATGATGGGAAGTACAACGGCCAACTTGGTTCGTCATGTTAAAACCGCTGTGCTGAGTATCAATCCAAAGCGGGAGAAGAAGTAGTCCTATTCTTTTTTTAGATAACAGCCCCAAAGCTTAACGGTGCATAGGTGTGTGTTCCATTCTGAGTAAGAACTTCACCATGCAACCCGTGCTCACATTAACACACCCTTCGAACGGTGAGCCATGCTGCGCATTCTCACCTTTACCCTTCCCCTCTCAAGAGGGAACTTTTGAGCGGCTCCTCGAACACATTGCCATCACTATCAGACATTCTAACCAAGTCTTACTTTTTCTTTTCATCTCTCAAAAGAGTTTGATTAATTTTTTCAAATCCTTAACCGTCTATTTTACCTACAGTTAGAGAACTCTATTATATTTTACAGTCTCAAACAAATAAATTCTAAATCCACTGTAAGGAATACAGTTTTTCTGTTCCATATAAACAGAGCAATCTTAAACATTCTGAGAGTGACTAATCTGAGATAAATTAGAGAGCATTTGAGAAACGTGTGAGCAGCGTTTCTCAACACACCAACAGAGGATTTTGGCGGACACCCAAAATCCTCTATTTTTTTATAGTGCAATTAACAGGTTCGCTTCTCCCCTTTCAGCAGCAGATCACGTTCTCGCCAATCCGGCAAAAATTGGTCTATGAGTCTGTAAAATCGTTTATTATGCAACCTTTCGTGCAGATGCACCATCTCATGAACTACTACATATTCCAGGCATTTCGGATCTTTTTTGGCAAGCTCCAGACTGAGCCAGATTCTCTTTGCCCGGGTGTTACAGGTACCCCAACGGGTTTTCATCCGTTTCACACCAAACTCGTTCACATTCACTCCCATCGGATCTTCCCACTTTTCAATCAGTTTGGGAATTTCACGTTTCAACTCTGCCCGGTACCACTCGTTTAAAACAGACTCTCTTTTTTCTGTAGGACTCTCCGGGCGCACCATCAGGCTAAGCTGATCTCCCTTGTATTGAACAGCGGGTCTACGATTCACTTCATTCACGGCTAAAACCGCCTCATTTCCCCAAACCGGATGAATTTCACCATCGAGATAAGCCAGCTTCCGGTTTCTTTTAGTTTTCTGAACAGCGCCTTTTTTCAGGTGCTTCTTGATCCATGGATACTTTTTCCGGGCAAAGTCCACTGCCGCCTCAAGATCTGTCCGTTTGGGTATAGACATAGCCACCCTGCCGGCAGACGGATAGATTCTAATATTGAGATTTTTCACACGCTTTGGTGTTACTTCAATCTCAATATCGTCGAGTTGAATGATGTGTTTGGGTGGCATATCCGATTAGTCGCGCATCAGTTTTTTATACTGAATTCTGTGAGGCTGGTCTTCGGAAATTCCGAGTCTCTGACGTCGGTTCTCCTCATACTCCTCATAATTTCCTTCGAACCAGTACACCTGACTGTTACCTTCAAAAGCCAGAATATGAGTCGCTACGCGGTCGAGGAACCAGCGATCGTGCGAAATTACCACGGCACAGCCCGCAAACTCCAGGAGAGCCTCTTCAAGTGCACGGAGAGTGTTCACATCCAGATCGTTAGTTGGCTCATCCAGCAGCAGCACATTGGCGCCCTGTTTCAGCATTTTGGCCAGGTGAACTCTGTTGCGCTCACCGCCTGAAATTTCACTCACCTTCTTCTGCTGATCGCTCCCGCTAAAATTGAATCGTGCAACGTAGGCACGGGAGTTCATCTCTTTATTTCCAAGTTTGATAATATCCTGTCCTCCCGAAATCTCTTCCCAGATCGATTTACCGGGATCCAACGGACGTTTCTGATCCACATAGCCCAGTTCAACCGTATCTCCTGTGATGAAGGTGCCGCTATCAGGCTCCTCCTCTCCGGTGATCATCTTAAAGAGAGTGGTTTTTCCTGCACCGTTAGGACCAATTACTCCAACAATCCCACCGGGTGGCAGATCGAAATTCATATCCTCCATCAAAAGCATATCGTCAAATCCCTTGGAAACGTGATCCGCAACGATCACCTTATCACCAAGCCGTGGTCCGGCCGGAATATAAATCTCCATATCTTCCCGGCGTTTCTGATGTTCTTCCGAGAGAAGCTTCTCGTATGAATTAATACGTGCTTTACTCTTCTTACGGCGCCCTTTCGGATTTTGCCTGATCCACTCCAGCTCCTGCTGCAGGGTTTTCTGCCGCTTCGACTCCTCTTTCTCCTCCTGCTCCAGGCGTTTCTTCTTCTGCTCCAGCCATGATGAGTAGTTCCCTTCAAACGGAATTCCTTCACCGCGATCCAGCTCCAGTATCCATCCGGCAACATTGTCGAGGAAGTAACGGTCGTGCGTTACGGCAATAACGGTTCCCTCGTATCGTGCCAGATGCTGTTCCAGCCAGCCAACGGATTCTGCATCCAGGTGGTTTGTCGGCTCATCCAGAAGCAGAACATCCGGCTTTTTAAGCAGCAGCCGGCATAGTGCTACACGGCGCTTTTCACCGCCGGATAATACTTCAATTTTTGCATCACCGGGAGGAGTGCGGAGTGCATCCATCGCCTGCTCCAGTTTGGAGTCTATATCCCACGCTCCAAGCCGGTCAATCTTTTCCTGCAGTTTGGTCTGTTTCTCAATCAGTGCTTCAAAATCGGCATCCGGATCACTGAATCCTTCATTCACCGCTTCATACTCTTTCACTAGGTCGATTGTCTCCTGCACTCCCTCCTGCACAATATCCTTTACCGTTTTATTCGGATCGAGTTCAGGTTCCTGCGGCAGATAGCCAAATGTAATTCCCTTCTGACGTGAAATATCACCAATGTAGTTCTCATCTTCTCCGGCAATAATTCGGAGCAGAGTACTTTTACCGGCACCGTTTAATCCCAGAACACCTATTTTGGCGCCGTAGAAAAATGAGAGGTAGATGTCCTTCAGAACTGTTTTGTTGGGTTTATAAACTTTACTGACCCCAACCATCGAAAAAATAATTTTCTTATCGCTCAATGCACTAATTGTTAAATTAAAGCTTAAATGTAGGTAGTGAAAATACGGCTCTGATGTGTCAAAACCGAAAATTAAGCATAAATTGATCTCTGACGCTCAATATACTTTTCATCCCATTTTGTGAATGGTTAACATGGTCTTCGGGTTATAATTTTTACAAATCAAATAAGATGATATTACCTTTTTCGCCGGAAATTGTTCTGTTTCTGCTTGCACTTTCCAAAGAGAGTGACCTGGATGATCATGCTTTATCCATGGCTATCAAAAATGGAGATCAAAAAGCGTTTGAACAGTTCTTCAACCGACACTACGATCATCTATATCGATTTATGGTCAGCCGTAATATGAGTCACGAAGAGGCGCGGGATCTCGCCCAGAAAGCATTTGTAATGATCTGGGAAAAGCGGAACGGAATTGATGAAACCAAGTCGCTGCGGTCTTACCTCTTTACCATCGCCTACACCCGGATGCTCAATCATGTTGAGTATCAGTCCAAATTCCAGGATGTTGAGCTGCCCGATAACGAAACTTCCGGCAAAAACACAGAGAACTCCCTCGACTACAAAGAGCTGGTTCAAGTGATACATAAAATCATCTCAGAGATGCCTGAGAAACGAGGGATGGTATTTGATCTCTGTTTTATGCAGGAATTTACCTACAAAGAGACCGCAGATGCACTGGACGTGAGTCCGAAAACTATTGAAAATCACATGGCTCTCGCTTTCAAGGATCTTCGCAGCCGCCTGATTCAAATATACGGTGAAGATCTCTTAGAAAGTTTTCAAAAAACGAAATAGGCATTAGGGGAATACCCCTTACTGATCTGTATAATGTATGAACAGATGAATCTAATGACTGTAACAACCGAATGAGAAGAGATTATCACCTTATACTATGGATTGGTTTGATCCTGCTCCTGCAGGGATGCACGATTGACAGCTTCGAAAATAATCGAACCCTGTTAAACGACGAAGAGCTGCGGATAACCGGGCAAATTATCGGTGAATCCGTTTCAGAAAATGAGAACGGTTTACTCTCAAGCTTTTCTGAAGCGTTTGCCATCCCCACAAACAACGGTTTGGCGACCGGAAACTCTGTTTTGGCCACCGGAAGTTTTCGAAATCTCCAGGATTATAGCTACCAATACAACTCAAGTGAAGGTGCTCATCGTGTGCAATTCAGCCGAACGGATGCAGTCACCGGTATTCCTACTGAATATGATCTGAAATATATATTCCGCGACAGTGGTGGAAATTTTATTGAATCCCCTAATCAGAACAGCCATTTGATTGAGTCGCTCGAGTTTGTTGGAATAAGAACCGGTCAGATCGAAACTCCCTCAAAGTCTTCAATATACAATCGTACCGATCGGTTTATACTGGATGGACTCTCTGAACAATCAGCCACATTAACACTCGACGGATCACATACCGGCGAGGGACAATTCATCCGAACTGAAACAAACAACCGAGTTGAACGAGACTATCTGCTCGATATCAACTTCCTGGATGTTCGGATCAACAAAGAGATTGTTGAGAGTAATCGAAATTTTAGAAAAGGCGTAAACGGTGCCGTTAGTTACGAAACGACCATACGATCTAATCAGAACGGAGGCGATTCGGGTGCCAAAACCGTGAACGGAACTCTCAATTTTAACGGCGATGGAACAGCTCTGCTCCGGTTTCAGCAAACACTGAACACCTTTCGAATCCGGCTCAACAATGGTGATGTTTTCGACGATGATGAGTTTGAAGGGCTTGTGATGGAAACCGATGTAACCAACCAAACTTTCACAATATCAACCGGCCAGATTCTTCAGATTACAGATGAAACAGAGATTAAAAATGATGAAGAATTTACTACACTTTTGGCAGTAGAAAATGCCATTGCCAACGGACGAAGAATTGTAGCCGAAGGGGATTACTACCGGCCCGATGATAATGTGAATCTATGGGTAGCCACCGAAGTTGAGTTTGAAATTGAGGAGAGCGAGTTTGAAGAGTTTGTCCTGAGCTTAAACCCGGCAGACAGTACCCTAACCCTTATTACCAACGAACTGTTCTACTTTACACACAAAACAGATATCGACTTTGATGATGGTTTCGAATCCCTGCAGGACGTGGCTGATGCACTCAATCTAAATTTACCTGTTTTTGCAGAAGGGGATTTCTACATCGACCCCGAGACAGACCGGTTTATTTTAACCGATGTGGACTTTGAACTTGAACTGAGTGATTTTGAGGAGCTCATTCAATCTGTTGATCTTGAGAGACAGATCATCACATTGATCAATGGACGACAAATTCTAATTACAGAAGAGACCATTATTGATGCTGAAGGTGATTTAACATCGCTCGAGGAAGTTGCTCAAGCTTTGGAAAATGGTGAAGAAGTTGAAGCAGACGGTGAATACTACTACAGCTCTGCCGATGCAATCTGGATTGTCTACAGCGTTGAGTTTGAAGTTGACTGATAGTAAACCATGGCAAACACGAACAACATACCGGAAAATGACCAAGACCTTCAGCTGAGCAGGGCCTATGACAAAGTTGTAAATGGGCAGTTTGAACTATCTCAGGTTGACGATCCTCTTTTTAAGCTGCTTCAAGAAGCTAAAGTCTATCAGCATGAACGTGCCCTGAATATTGCCGTTAGGGACAAGGATAAGGCAAGACAGTCCATTTTTGAACAGATCAATCAGGCAGAACAAGAACAGGTCAGCTCAGTAAGTGCCAATATCTATTCGATCACCCGAAAAAAGTGGGTCTGGGCAGCCGCTGCAGTAGCTTTGATTTTATTTACATCCATCTTTTTACTGCGCCAAACCACACAAGTTGAACCCACACTCATTGCCGATGCAGGTGCAAATATAACTTCAATTGAGCTTCAGGATGGGTCAACGGTTACGCTTCGACCAAACTCTCAGCTATATCAAAATAAAACTGCTGATCAACAGTTGAGCTATTCACTTTCCGGAGAAGCACTTTTCGAAGTGACCCATAACCCAAGTCGCGAATTCCTGGTTATGACCACAGAAGGCCGGGTTCGTGTATTAGGTACCACATTCAACCTGAGCGAAAGAAGGAGTGAAACGAGTGTTTACCTGATTGAAGGACGCATTGCATTTGAAACTGCGGATCTCAATCAATCCGTCACACTTTCGGCCGGGGAGGCAGCAACCATTCGCGATCTTCAACTCTCTGATCCGTTCCGATTCGAGGAAACCCTGGTTACTTCGTGGACTCAGAATCGTTTGACCTTCAGCGAACGAAGTGCAGGATCGATTGCAGACGAACTTGAGTTCCACTTTGGAATAGAAATAGAGATGGATGAAATCACCAGATCAGAAATTTTGGGAGGATCCATTACACTTGAAGATCGTGAACAGAGTCTGCAGGATCTTGAAGTTGTATTGGGTGGAAACTTCAATAGAATTGGTGAAGATCGATATCAGTTTCAACAATAGAAATTAACATTAGGGTACAGGGAATATGATCTCATTGGAGAGATGCATCTTTTTTACTGCACTACTTTTTGTACTGCAATCGGAGGTTGTTAAAGCTTCCGATTTCTCTTTTTCAAACACTCCGCTGAAGAAAGTCATACAAACCCTGCAGGAAGAGACCGGGTACTACTTTCTCTATCGGGAATCGCTCATTAGCAATGTTACCGTTACACTTGAATCTGATGAGGGGTCTGTGTTTGAAGATCTGAGCCATTACCTGTCACGTCATGATATATCAATGCTGACGGATCACGAGAGAAAACAGGTCTTAATGGCCCGTCAGGTGATTAATGTGCGAGATCGAATCACGAATATTTTGATTTCCGGTCAGGTTGTGGATCAGCGATCGGGTGAACGCCTCCCTTTTGCTACCGTTACCTGGGATGAATCCGGAGATCGAAAAGGAGTTGCAACAAACGCATCAGGTCGATTCTCCTTAAACCGACAGCTTGCTGCAGAGACGGTAAAACTTACGTTCTCCTATATCGGATATCACCAACAGGAGGTCGAACTCTCCATACCGGAGTCTAATGAAATCCGGGACCTTACGGTACGATTGGAATCCGAACCGGTTCAGGGAAGTGAAATTATCATCTCAGGTTCGATGAGCTATAACCCGGCCGACACTTTGTCAAACCGGTTGATGGACGCCTCCCGGTTCAGCCCAATGGGTGAGACAAACTCTATTCGTGCATTGCAATCACACCCCTCAGTCTCTGCCGGAACCGCCATCAACAATGGAATCAATGTTCGAGGAAGTACTCCGGACGGATTTATGGTTCAGCTCGACGGCCTCAGTATCTTTAATCAGAGTCACCTTTTTGGGCTGATGGACAGCTTCAATCCGGATGCTATCCAGAGCGCCGGTTACTACTATGGAGTTGCGCCCGCACAGATGGATTCTCCAACCGGTGGTGCACTCCGGCTCATCACGCGTACAGGTTCGATGAATGATTTTCGGGGCAGCGTCGGAATTAGCAATACAACCCTCAACGGAACTTTTGAAGGCCCTATAGGGAGACGCAGCAGCTGGCTCTTATCCGGGCGAATATCATTGATGGATCAAATTGACTGGTTCAATAACTCAAAAATGATCCAGTGTGGACTGGATATCGATCGACCGAGACGGGTTGCCGGAGAGTTTCAGGATTTTACCGATCTGGTATTAATTCCGGGAGAATCTGAGGCACTCTTTGGTGACCTTCACGCCAAAGTTTACATCGAAAACAGAGACGCTTCAAGATGGATATTCAGCGGATATTTTGGCGGAGACTATACCTATCAGCAGGCCGGGCGACGAACCCGAACTGCTGACTCGGGCAGCGATTTTACTTTTCTACCGGTTCAAACAACCAATGAATGGGGAAATATCTCCTTCTCCGCACAGTTTGAAAAAGAGTTGGGAGAACGTCTATTCAGCTCTACACTGGCCGGCGTAAGCTCCTACCGTACAGATTTTGAAAAAGAGGATTTTGTCTATGCTCGGTTAACCTCAACCGATGATTCGGAGAATGTATCGGTGTTTACCTATCCATTTCAAAATCGAAGCACAATGAATGAGTTCAAGTTCAATCAGGAGTTTGAGTTTCATGCTTCGAACTTTTCAGCAACCGCAGGAGCAGGCTGGAAGTATTACCTCGGAGAGTACAGTGAACTTTCGTTTGACCGGCCGTCTTTTTTTCAAAATGTAGGTTCTCACATGGCTCAGACTTACCTGCAGAATCGATGGGAACCGTTCGGTTTTCTGGAACTTCATGCGGGACTTCGTTCAACCTTTTATACACTCAATAGTGAATTTTACTTCTCTCCGCGTGGTGAAATCATCATAAAACCAATGGATGCTGTACAAATTAAAGGCGGTTACTCTGTAAATCAGCAATTTCTGCATCGAATAACGATTGAAAACAGTGCCACTTCAGACGTCTGGATTCTGACACCAAAAAATCAAAAGCCTGCTGAGGCTGAACAGTTCACAGTTGGCCTTCAACTCACACCTTCAAACCGGTTTCTGTTTCAGGTTGAGGCCTATAAAAAAGAGTATAAAAATCTGAGAAGCCACGAATTGAACACACAGTCGCTGGCCAACACTTTTTCTCAAACTCCCTGGTTTTATCAAAACAGCGGCAGCGCCACCGGTGTTGAATTTTTGCTGCGTAACTATATTGGGCGGTTCACCCTGTCACAAACTTATACCCTTTCTGAAATGACATTCAGTAATCCTTTTTTGCTGGGTGGCGAAAATTTTTATGCCGATTGGGATCGGCGCCACAGTTACAACGCTATTCTGGAAGCAAATATGGGTTCCGGTTTAAATCTCTACCTCTCCTGGATGATGATGAGCGGAGCACCGAACAGACTAAATACCTTCCAGAGTGATCCGTTGGAACGTCTTGATGACTATCAGCGATTGGATGCGACACTGAGCTACTTCCATAAGTTCAAAAACCAAAATAGTATAGAAGCCACAATATCGATCTTTAATGTGCTGGACCGGGATAATGTATGGTACAGAAACTACGCCTTCTCCTTTGACGAAACCCGTTCTATCCCCCGACTCACCCCCGTTCCGGTTGATGTGTTAGACCTTGGTTTTCATCCTTCTTTTTCTGTGAAGTACCTGTTTTAAGCATTTTATTCAGAATGTTTAGACATTCGACTGTGAACAATGCATATGACTAAAGCATACGAATAGTTAAGCGGTTTATGCTTTACAACCTAATCTACTTACCTCAACTCGATTAATAATCTTACTTAAAGAAATTAAGAAGTCTCCCCTATTAAGGCGTTCCGACCGTTAGCGACACGTGAAACGAAATTTAGAGGGGTGTTCATTGGACTTATTCCCGCGATAAGAGTAGAGCGTTTAAAAGCTTGATATACATTCAAGTCAACGCTGTGATTGTACACACCTCTGTTTCGCTATCAGTTCAATGCATGCTTACTCATACCTGAAAATCCAGTCGTTCTGTTTCCAGTCCTTGAAGGTTACCTGAGTCAGATCTCTATTCGGATCGATCAATTTGCGTTCTTCTCTCCCATTCAACGAACAGCGTATATCGGCATAAACAGGTTGATTATTATAAATTTTACTCAGAAACGAAGCATATTGAACAACCAGCTGAGGTCTGGCGGAAACTTTGCTTCGCTGCCAGCTTTCAAGGAAAGGCATACCGTTAATCGCTTGTTTTTCACCACTCTCTCTATCCAGCAAATAGAACTGCTCTACACAGCTTTTGGATCTCAATTTCATGTGCCATGCAAACCTGTGCCCCTCCTCTGTCCAGCTTGGATTGCCCGGAATTAATGTATGCCGCATAGGCAACGTAATCTGAATAAAGATCCAAAGTGCAAGACCGGCTGTGACCCAGCCTGATTTTTGAAAACCGGGTTCTTCGAAGGTTAAATGAGTCTCTTCTGCAGGATTGACAAGAAAATCCCAAACTAATATCACCATAATAATCGCCGATATAGTGAATGGAACGAGCGCAATACTCTCATGAAACCAACTGCCTGTCAAGCCACCTAAAAGAGCAACCGATATCCACATCTGTTTCCTGGTCGGAGAAAGTGTAGTCAGATACCGATAGAGATCTTTTGGCCAGGTAGTCGGTAAATAGATGGTCAGTGCTCCAATCATAAACCACGGAAAAATTCCGATCGTAAAGATTCTGTCATTCATAAAATGGAACAGAATCAGACCGGCAAAAATCCAGGGGCGGGTTTTTCGCACCATCAATAGCGGAA
>SL_7KL_010_BRINEDRAFT_10000514_pt1 | contig 18308 bp, 23 predicted proteins | sample SodLak_010_BRINE_FD_10663 | JGI IMG/M metagenome (IMG submission 10663)
GGTGTCCGTCATTGGTTGTGGGTTCGAGACTGGAACATTGACGAACACTGCGTGGCCAATAATGGCAATTGCCACGGCAGCTCCTACGGGCACGGCAAGCGTCAAAGGCAAGCCGATCACGCTGAGCATTGCGGTAATTCCAATCAGCGACACCGGGATAAGCCCGAGCACGTAGTCATAGTATCCAGTCATAATACATTCTATACTATGGGGACATGCTATATAATTCTTTCCCGTGCATCATGGGTACGGTTTGTATATGCACTGAGATGGTTCTGTATAAGTTATGAGTGGCTAATACATTTTCAGGCCCTCTATCGCGTGAATACAGCCATTTCAAAATAGATATTATCCAGTAATCCAAATTACCAACCATGATATTCATATACGTGTCTATTGAGTAGTAAATAGGGTAGAGTTCAATGATACCGCATATCACGATCCTCGAGTGGTGTGACGAAACTGCTGCGTAATATAAATCACATGTCGCTGCGAGCATGCGTGGCTCCTCATATAGACTCGCCTGTTTCGGTGTCCTCTGCTTCTTCTGCAGGACAAGCGCTAATCGCTAGTATTCCGGCCGGTCATGGTCCACCCATTCCTCGCGCAATAGGCCATATACGATCGTATCTCGGTATGCACTATCGACAAATCGTTCCTTTCGTACTCTTCCTTCGATACTGAATCCGAGTGACTCTAAGAGCCGTTTCGACGCATCATTGAAATCGTACGCAACGGCCCCAACCGCTGGCACACTCTGTGCTCGAAACACGTGCGAGATGGTGAGTGCAACTGCGGCCGTCCCCAACCCCTCGTTCTGTCGGTGTGGGCTGATCCAATACGTTAGTTCTGGCCGACGCCAACTAGCATCCGCGACAGTAACGACACCGATCGGTGTCGGCTCTACATCAGCAGTTGCCTCGTCTTCTGTTGGCTGTTCGGTGATGATAAATCGGTCTGTCTCATCGTCATCGATCCACTCACGAAGTTGCGGACGAGTTTTTATTGGAGCCCCAAGCGGATACCGTACTGCAGGATTTGTGTACGCCTGCTGTAAGAATTCGATATCTTCTGACTCAAGCGTTCGGAGCGCAACACGGTCGGTTGCCTCAACGATCGGACCTGGCATACGCTCTGGTTCAGAGCCTGTAACAAAAATATCCCGAAACAGCAGATGATTAGCCGGTGATTTTAAAGAATCCCCATCGCCAGACACCGATGAGCGCACCGATCAAGACCAACGTGATCGCCACAAAGACCGGTGCTAACCCACCGGGGAACAATGATGTCCACCGAAGCGCAAAGCCAACCAAGGCTGCAAGCACCCACGCCCGAATCCCAAGTGGGATCGCTGCTTTTGCGGACTCGGCCGCACCAGCGGAGTACGCACCAATGAGCGGGAACGCAACAAGCCAACCAATAACAAATGGTGCATACACCATCGCCATGTACCCCGGATCGCCGAATGTATTGTGATCGACCATTCCATACGTGAGGACCGCAATAATCGCAAGCAGGTCCCCGATCGCAAGCGGAAGCGCATTGGCTTCAATGCGCCCCTCAAGTGCCGTCGGAATCGCAAGCATAGTTGCACATTTGCTCGATGGGTAAAGACCCTCGTGGTTCTGCGCTTCCTTAGTTATGTGTTGACAACACACCCACGAGTGTGTAGCCAAGCCGGTCAGACCGCGTTGAGACGGTCAGACCGCGATCGGAAACGAGTTGTGAGAGGGTATCTGGCTTGTAGAATTGCGAGTTCATCTGAAAGAGGCGCTCTCCAGTTTTAATAAGCCATCCAAGTGCTCGCGATGGGTCAAACTCACGAATGACGAGGACACCGCCCGGGCGGAGTATCCGAGTGCACTCGTCAAGGACCATCGACTGCTCCGGCATGTGGTGGAATGCGTCGACAATAATCGCTGCATCAACACTCGCGTTAGGTAAGGGAAGCCTTCGGGCATCGCTGAGCGCACATGCAAAGCCGCGGTCGCGTGCACGCGACAACATCCCAATAGAGATATCGACAACCAGCGGTTCACTGACCTCGCTTTTGACCGCGAGCGTCGCTCGACCACTTCCACCACCAAGATCAACGAGTCGATCGATCGGTCGCTCAGCTTTCTGTAGCCCGGTCGAAATTGCAGTTCGATCGGCGTCAGGCATCACGAGATCATACAGCCGAGCGAAGCGAGTGAAAAACTGAATATCGCCGGGGCCATGCATACAATAATAACAACAGCCAGAGCGAAAAAGACAGGGTGTTGAATGGTGTGAGTTTGCTATGGAGTGTGTCACGCTTGGATGGCCGTCGGATTCCGTCTCAATTCGGCTTGATTACCGGCTCTTTAGCTATGCCGGAAAATTTATTCCAACGAATACTGGAAAGGCAGTGATTCGAAGCCCGGATGCCAAACAGTCGATTCCAGACGATATTCCTGCGGTACCCCCAAGTGTAGACCCGTCTGTGTTCGACCACTCGGTCATCGCTGCGGTTGCATTCAATGCTGACCGAACCGATCCATCCCGACTGTGGATTCGGTATGTGACTGTTCGATCCGATCGGCGGGGCCAAGCGCTTGGCCCACGGCTCATCATGCATGTTCTCTCCGAAGCCGCAACTCATGGTTATCAAATAGCTGTGATCGCCGTGAATAATCCATTCGCGTATCATGCACTCCACAAAGCAGGGTTCGCATTCACGGGCGATGAGACCGGGCTTGCTGAGGTAGTACTTGAACGCCCGATCGACAAGCCAGCAAAACAGACAACACGGCTCTACCAACGCGGACTCGATCGCTATCGTGCCCGAGGCAACCTCTCACAACAAGAACGCGCATTTCTCAAATCCAAGCGAAATCAAGGGCTGCCAGCACTGGTGGAGCAGTGAACAAAAACGGGAACTTAACCACGAGTCAACACTGAAAGCAGATATGGGAAATTCGGACCTCCGATCGCTGGCTTCGATTTCGGAGATACCATTTAGTGAACTTGAGGGAAGCGTTGTCGCGGTTGATGCGCATAACTGGCTGTATCGATACCTCACAACAACGGTAAAGTGGACAAATGACGAAATCTACACGACCGAAAGCGGGGACGAGGTTGCAAATCTGATCGGGGTTGTACAAGGGCTTCCAAAGTTCTTCGAGCACGACATGGTTCCGATTTTCGTCTTTGACGGTGGCGTCACCGAACTCAAGGATGACGAGGTAGAGCGCCGCCGTGAACAACGCCGTGATGCTGAAAAACAGCTCGAAGAAGCCAAAGAGCGCGGCGATTCGGTCGCTGCAGCGAGGCTTGAGGCACGAACGCAACGACTGACAGACGTTATCCAGACTACCACACGCGAACTGTTTGATATTCTGGACGTCCCATACGTTGAGGCGCCTGCGGAGGGGGAAGCACAGGCAGCGTATATGAATCGGATCGGCGATGTGGATTATGTTGGGAGCGAAGACTACGACACGTTGCTCTTTGGGGCACCTCGGACCCTCCGGCAAATCACAAGCAAAGGGAACCCTGAGCTAATGGACCTCGATAAAACACTAACAAAACACGACATCACGTACGAGCAGTTGGTCGACGTCGGTATCCTCTGTGGAACGGATTTCAACGACGGGGTACGAGGAATCGGTCCAAAAACAGCGAGCAAACTCATCACAGCACATGGCGACCTGTTTTCAGTGCTTGAGGCACGCGGTAAGCATGTTCCACACGCCGATCGAATCCGCGAGCTCTTTTTTAATCCACCGGTGACAGATAACTACGAGATCGAAACAGCGATTACTCCAGACGTTGCTGCAGCAAGAACATACGTGACCGAACAGTGGGAAATAGATCCTTCGGAGGTTGCACGTGGATTTGAACGAATTGAGTCCTCGATCGTTCAAACCGGATTAGATAACTGGGGCTAATACGGGCACAGATCTCAATCAGTTCAAAATATGAGTGACGCTCACTGAACAGCCACTATTCACTTTCCGGAGGATCCGAACTTGGTCTGCTGTTGAACGATCAATTTCAAAAATCATAAACTGCACAACCAGGCGACCCGATGGAAGAGTTGCCCGAACCATCGGGCCTGTCGTCGAAATGACAACATACGGCGGTGCAGACACTGGCTGTGCAGGGAGTGGTTCCCCAATATGCGTACACAGGTCAGTCAGCACAGAGACAAGTGCTGTGCGAACACCAGCACGATCAAAGACAGTCGTTAGCTGCGATGAAACTGAATTCCGATCGGTGGTGTATCGATCGCCATCTACCGACTCAGGCCACATGGATGCGGTTGCATCAGCACAGTGGCCGATTCTTTCGATCGTTTCTGCGTGTTCAGTTTCACACCGACGCTTGACCCGGGCTTCGATCGAAGACATTACTTCTGGTTGCACTGGCCACTCCTAAATGCGTCCCGTTTTTGCCGATCGATACCTGAATAGATGTATGGACGTTTCAGAAATTGAATCACTGATTGAGGATGGCATTGAAGATGCAGAGGCGACAGTTTCGCGCCCGCGAAGCTATGACGAAAACTACGAAGATTCGCACTTTGCGGCCGTCGTTGTTTCACCAGCATTTGACGGAAAATCCCTTGTTCAACAACACCAACTCGTCTATGATTCGCTCGGCGAGAAAATGACAAACGAAGTTCATGCCCTTGAGATTAAGACGTACACGCCTGCAGAGTACGCCGAACTCAAAGAGTAAGATCGATGACCGAGCAGTCGCCGTATCGATCACTAGCCATATGTAGAAGACCAGATCGATCGAATTCTTTGGTTTTATACACCTGAGCAGTCGATCAACTCGTTCACCGCAGAGCGTGATGAACGAACGGGTCAGGTGACGCATCCAACTCGCTCACATCTTGTCGCGGCAAGCCGGTTTGTTATCAACTGTGCGAGGGCGACAGAGATCCGTGACCGAACGACGTGGGAGCCGCTAACCGCGGATGCACTCCAGATGCTTCATACGACCCATTACGATGCTGATGCAAACGGATACGATTGGATCGTCACGGAGGATGAACGCGATCGACGCCGATCGCCATACGGACACGCGTTTGTGGTTTCTGCGATCGCACACGCACACACCGCTGGCGTCTCCGGAGCGGCGGACCAGCTTACAAACGCGATTGATATCTTTGAGACCGGATTTTTTGAGCCAGCACAGCGGCTCTTTCGGAGCGAACGCGATGCTGAATGGTCGCCGATTGAAGCCTATCGTGGACAGAACGCGAACATGCACGCGTGTGAAACGTATCTTGCGGCATACGATGCGACAGACGACCCATCATATCTCTCTCGTGCGGTGGCGATCGCAAAGCAGCTAACGGTTGAGTTAGCTGCCGAAACAGATGGTCGAATCTGGGAACACTACACCGAAGAGTGGGAACACGACTTTTCGTACAACCGGTCGAATCCTCGGGATCAGTTCCGGCCGTGGGGATACCAGCCCGGTCATCATCTTGAGTGGGCAAAACTCCTCGCACAGATTGATTCGTATTGCAGTGAGACCGATGCGGTGGCTGCACCGTGGGCGATCGATCGCGCAACAGCGCTCTTCGCGTGGGCGACAACCTACGGGTGGAATGACTCCGATGGCGGCTTCTATTATACGATCGATCAAGACAACGAGCCAATTGTCACCGATACCTACGGTTGGACAGTGGCAGAAGCGATCGGTGCGGCCGCGTGGTTGCATCGACAGACAGGCGCGCCGCACTACGCGGTGTGGTACGATCGATTCTGGACGTATGCAGACGCGTATCTACGAGCTCCACACGGAAATTGGTATGAGCGTGTAAGTCGATCGAATGCGTGGGTAGAACCAACAGATGGGCCGGCGGTCGAACCTGGCTACCATCCGATCGGTGCGTGTGCAGATGGTCTCCACATGGTTGTCGAGTAGCCCCCACGTGAACACGCCGCTCGCAAACCTTATCAATCAGGATGGTGTGCATTTAGATGCAATGTCTAAAGGTACAGTCGGTTTCTTCAATGACACCGGCGGCTATGGTTTCATCGAGACCGACGACTCGGACGACGACGTTTTCTTCCACATGGAAGATGTTGGCGGACCCGACCTCGAGGAAGGACAGGAAGTTGAATTCGAAATTGAGCAGGCCGACAAAGGCCCGCGCGCAACTAACGTCACCCGGCTGTAATTCCCGAGAGGGTTCGACCGCGGTACGGTTTTTATTCCCAGCCATTGTGGCTGGGTACTATTTATTGCATAACTGAGCGGTCGCCATCACTGAAAACCCTACTCAGATTTGAGTAGCAACTGCCGGCAACGATCACAGGATCGATGGGTTTTACGCCCATCTCGTCCCTCAACTGCAACTATGAGCGAGGAGAACTATCGCGTTGAGTCGGACAGCCTCGGAGAGATGCAGGTGCCTTCGGATGCGTACTGGGGAGCGCAGACACAGCGCGCCGTCGAGAACTTCCCAATTTCGGGAATAACCTTCAGTCGGCGCTTCATCCGCGCACTGGGTATTGTCAAGAAAGGTGCAGCACAAGCGAACAACGAACTCGGATTGCTAGCGGACGACATTGCGGATGCAATCGTCCAAGCCGCAGATGAGGTTATTGCGGGCGAGCTTGACGATCAGTTCCCAGTTGATGTCTTCCAGACTGGCTCTGGGACATCCTCGAACATGAATGCGAACGAGGTAATCGCAAACCGTGCTGCAGAAATTACCGGTGCCAAAATTGGCGATCGTGTTGTTCACCCGAATGATCACGTCAATTACGGACAGTCCTCAAACGATGTCATTCCAACCGCAATGCACGTTGCGTCACTGGAGGCAGTGGAAAAAGACCTGATTCCATCCCTCGAGTCGCTGCATTCGGAACTCGAAGCCAAAGAAGCGGAATTTGACGGTGTGGTCAAAACCGGGCGAACACACCTGCAGGATGCAACCCCAGTTCGGCTTGGCCAAGAGTTCGGCGGCTACCGGGCACAGGTTGAGAAAGGGATCAAACGTGCAACCGATGTCCAGTACCATCTCCGCGAACTCGCACTCGGGGGAACCGCAACTGGAACCGGACTCAATACACACCCTGAGTTCCCCGGGCTTGCTGCAGAGTACATCTCCGAAGAGGCTGGAACGCAGTTCCGAGAAGCAGATAATCACTTTGAGGCACAGTCCGCCCACGACGCGATGGCAGAGGCTCACGGTGCGCTTCGGACGATCGCCGGCTCGCTGAACAAGATGGCAAACGACCTTCGTCTCCTTGCATCCGGTCCGCGAAACGGACTTGGAGAGATCGAACAGCCGGAGAACCAACCAGGCTCGTCGATCATGCCCGGGAAAATCAACCCTGTTGTTGCGGAGTCGGTGAACCAAGTTCACAAACAGGTCATTGGAAATGACGCAGCCGTCACTGCGGGTGCCGCACGTGGGGAACTCGATCTGAACCTCTACAAGCCAGTACTTGCGCACAACTTCTTGCAATCGGCCGAGATTCTCTCAAACGCAGCAGCTGTCTTCGGGGAGCGATTCGTCGCTAAACTCGAAGCAAACGAAGAGTACTGTGCAGAACAGGTCGAACAGAGCATGGCGCTTGCAACTGCGCTCAACCCTGCGATCGGCTATGACAACGCAGCAAAGGTCGCAAAACAGGCGCTCGCAGAAAACAAGACGGTTCGAGACGTTGCGATTGATGAGGGGTATCTGACTGCCGAAGAAGCAGATGAAGTCCTCGATCCCGAAGCGATGACGTATCGTGGCATCCTCGGATCGGATAACTAACCGACGTACTGCAGTTTTATTTTCATTATTTCGGCTCTGTTGAAATCCTCTTCTCCAGACATAAAGTATGGTGAAACAGCTGATAACTGAAGAATGCATATTGAACGAGCGAAGTTTCTTTTTCTGCTTTACCGCACTTATGACAGATGGTTGTAGAACGTATCATTAGTATCGTGATCGGATTTGTAATTGTGGTTGTCGGATCGTACGTCGGTACAAAAATGGCACTCAACACTTTTTGATCGAAATTTCAACGCCTCCAAAGCTGGTCAATCTGCTCCGACAAATTCCACACCGGACGACAAGGATCGCTAAGTACATTCCCTGCACTTGCCACATCCGGTCAAAATGTCTCACTTCCTAAGGATTTCAACCGAGCCATTATTTGATAAACTGTTCAGATTGTCTGAAAATCAGAAAACGGTATTTTGAAGCCATATGGCGAAGAATCTCAGATTATGGCTCTACTTCGAACCCGTGGGAGAGACCTGCTTCGTTGTCGAACATGTGGTGCAACATTCCCTGAGGGGCAGGCAACCCGCGACGGATGGCACTACGAGTGCCCTGAGGCGGATTGTACTGCGAACGGAATTGGAGACGGACTTCGGCGCATTAAATAACATCACGTTCTGGCAAGCATTCGTATCTGTATCCTTTTTACGCCTCGCAATCTCACATTCGCACAATGAGTACGTCCGAGTATGATTATGAGTCACTCGGCTTGATTGCAGGACTTGAAATCCACCAACAGTTGGATACTGCAACAAAGCTATTCTGTGACTCACCGACGACGATCCGGGAACCAGACGAGGCCGATCGAACGCTCACCCGCTATCTGCATCCCACAAAGAGTGAACTTGGCGAACTGGATGATGCCGCACTTGAGGAGAGTCGTGTCGACCGCGAGTTCGAGTATCTCGCGTACGATACAACCTGTCTGGTCGAAGAGGATGACGAACCACCAACCGAGATCGACAGTGAGGCACTCTCGGTTGCGATGCAGATCGCCTCGCTGCTCGATATGAGCGTTGTCGACCAGGTCCACGTCATGCGAAAGCTCGTTATTGATGGGTCGAACACATCGGGATTCCAGCGGACAATGCTGCTCGGTCAGGAGGGACAGATCGAGACAAGCGATGGGCCGGTCTCAATTGTTGATCTCATGCTCGAAGAAGAAAGCGCCCAGCGAGTTGAAGAGCGAGATGAGGGGGTGCTCTACAGTCTCGATCGGCTTGGAATCCCACTCGTGGAGATCGGAACGGGACCGGATATCACAAGCCCACAGCAAGCGAAGGAAGCCGCCCAAGAGATCGGCATGTTGCTCCGATCGACAGGCGCAGTCAAGCGCGGACTAGGCACAATCCGACAGGATGTGAACGTCTCGATCGCAGACGGTGCACGCGTCGAGATTAAAGGTGTTCAGGATCTCGCAACGATCGACGAACTGGTCGAGTTTGAAGTGCAACGCCAAGCAGAGTTGGTTGAGATTGCAACGGAACTGACCGAAAGCGGTGCGTCAGTAGGCGAAACGGTTGATGTCACCGACATCTTCGAAGATACCGATTCGGGTGTTATTGGTGGTGCACTCTCATCGGGTGGCAGTGTAATGGCAGTACCACTGTTTGAATTTGATGGCGACGTTGGCCGCGAAATTCAGCCAGACCGAAGGCTTGGAACTGAGTTTTCGGATCATGCAAAACGCCACGGTGCAGGCGGTATCTTCCATACGGACGAGCTCCCTGCCTATGGTGTCACCGCCGAAGAGGTTACTGCACTTCGAGACAAGGTTGGAGCCGGTAACGATGACGCAGTTGCAATCGTCGCTGCTGAGACAGAGACCGCCGAACTCTCGATTGAAGCGGTCAAAGCACGCGCAGAGACCGCGCTTGAAGGCGTTCCAGAAGAGACGCGGGGTGCGAACGACGACGGGACGACCCGATATCTTCGCCCACTACCGGGTGCCGCACGGATGTATCCGGAGACAGATGTCCCACCTGTTGAGCCGGACCCAAGCGAGGTTCCAACACCAGAACTACTCACCGAGAAGGTCGATCGGTACCAAGACGAGTTGGGTCTCGATGCAGGGCTTGCAGAGCAGGTTGCGTTTGGCCGGCGAATGCCGCTTTTTGAGGATGCGATCGCTGCAGGCATTGATGCAACCCTCGCTGCAACGGTACTTGAGAGCACGCTAACAGAACTCCGCCGTGATGGCGTGTCCGTTGAGACCCTCACGGAAGACCATCTACTCTCCGTTCTGTTCCTTGTTGATGATGGTGAACTGGCTCGTGAAGGGCTCAACGATGTCCTTGCAGAACTTGCGTCCAACCCTGACCTTACCGCGGAAGAGGCGATCGAAGAAGCAGGGCTCGCCGGTGTTGGTGATGATGAGGTACGAGAGATCATTGCAGGTGTTGTCGAGCGCAACGCCGAACAGGTTGCAGATGAGGGAATGGCCGCATTCTCCGGGCTGATGGGAGAGTGTATGGCAGAGTTGCGTGGGAAAGCAGACGGTGAAACTGTGAGTTCGGTTCTTCGTGAAGAGATTGGCAAGCGAAGCTAACTGACCTAACCGAGTCTACTGGTTTCCAACGCGGCTTTCATCTAACTCATCAAGTAGCGTTTCAAGACTGTAGCTCTGAAGTGCTCTGTGTGTGTCTTTCAGTGGCGAAATAACGAACGTCGAGTTTGTTCGTTCCACCTCCTCTATCTCTTCGAACTGGCGGATGAGCCGTTCAACCATCTTTCTCCCTGTTAGCCGAGCAACTGCAATGAAATCCGTCTCACCCATGGTGAAAAACACCTGCGTAACGCCTTCGATCGCCTCAATCTGCTCGCCTAATTCTTCATATGAACCGCTGTAATCAACTAAGATTTCTACAATAACGGTGACGCCAATGCCAAATTTCTCTAAATCAATATCGTAGAGGTCATTCTTGAGTACTCCTTCCTCTTTGAGGTTCGACAGACGATAGTGGATCGTTGAAATTGGTATTCCGGTTTCTTCGTGTAGTTTTTCAGGGCTCCCCGTTTCAAGATCAGAGATAGCCTTCAGTAGTGTGATATCCCGTTCGTCCATGCGTTCTATACGCTATTGTGTCTGTTATCCGTATTAATCCTCCACTTTTGGTGTTGTCTCTAAGAGATCTGCAATAACCTACTTCTGACTCTAAACAATCATACATAACAGGCTATTTTGACCACCCTCGTGAAATTAGCTGTAGTAAACTATAACACAATCTAATTCTTCTGTAGAAATATACAATGATATCTCGATCGTTGATAGCTGATCGGACTGGGGTACTGTTCATTCTGTTATCACTGTTTTGGGGGACATCGTTTGTTGCGATTGAAGCGGGACTCGCATACTTTCCACCGCTCGTCTTTGCAGGGATTCGATATGCGATCGCCGGTGCAATTCTCCTTATATATGCAGTGTACATCTCGACTCGGTGGCTTCCTCAAACGCCAAAAGAGTGGCTCTCTGTCTCGGTCTCTGGTGTTTTGATTGTGGGTGCATATCACGGGCTACTCTACCTCGGTGAGCTCTACGTCTCCGGTGCAATCGCTGCAGTCATCGTGAGTCTCACGCCCGTTTTGACTGTGCTTCTTGCAAGCGTTATGCTGCCAGCTGAACGGCTGACACCGATTCAACTCGGTGGTGTACTCCTCGGGCTGATTGGTGTCGTTGTTATCATTAATCCAGATCCAGGGATGGTGTTTGACGCAAGCACGATCGGCATTGTTTTGATATTTTTTGGGGCACTTTCATGGGCAATCGGCTCTGTCCTTATCAAGCCGCTTGATACGACACTTCCACTACTGGCGCTGATCTCGTGGGCGATGCTCATTGGAGCCGCCTCCTTGTTCGTTGGTGCAGCTATTCGTGGTGAGGCAGTTACGGCGATCGAGTGGTCCCAAACTGCAATTATTTCGCTTACGTACCTCACAGTTATTTCGGGTGTGATTGCGTTCTTTATTTACTTTGAACTACACGATCGGGTTGGTGCAACACAGATCAATCTCGTGAGCTATCTAGAGCCGGTGGTTGCGATCGGAATGAGTTGGCTCCTGCTTGGTTCGGTCATTGACTCAACGGTGGTTGTCGGCTTTACTGCTGTTTTTGCTGGGTTTGCACTCGTAAAATACGAGTTCATTTCAGAGATCACCACACAGTTGGCCAGAAACAGCATCGATAGCCTCTGAGACGATTTTTCTACGTGGGGTGTGAGTAGTACATAATGGTTCGATATTTTGAAGACATTGCTGTTGACGAAACTGGTGTATATGGCTCATACGAGGTTACGCTCGAAGATTTGGTCTCGTTTGCCGAGCAGTATGACCCACAGTGGTTTCATACCGATCCCGATCGGGCCGCCGAAGAGTCGATGTACGGCAGTGTCATTGCGAGCGGATGGCATACGGCATCGATAACAATGCGACTGCTCGTTGAAGGGTTCCTTAATGAGATTGCAACGCTGGGTGCAAAAGGTGTCGATGAGCTTCGATGGTACAAACCAGTTCGACCAGGTGATACGCTTCGGGTCCGAAACACAATTCTTGAAACGTACGAAGAGACCGAACATCGTGGCCTCATTCACGCCAAAACCGAGACGCTCAATCAGGATGATAACGTAGTATTTTCAATGATCGGGCTTGTGATGGTTAGCCGACAAACAACTGACTGAAAAACGCCACACGCCACCGTGGTGAGGCCTCACACGCCTGCAACACATTGAAAGCGCTTTTATGGGGTCACGCCGAATTCAGTTTTACAGCCTATTCGGGGTTGATGATGCTTTGTGCCATTAGGGACCAACCACTGGCGCAAACGTGCGAGCCCACGAGTAGGAGAAGGTGAACAACCATGGCAGTTTACGTAGATTACGAAATTCCAGCCGACCTCGCAGAGCGAGCCCTTGAGGCCCTCGAGGTCGCACGAGACACAGGTAGTGTAAAGAAAGGAACAAACGAGACGACGAAATCAGTCGAGCGCGGCAACGCACAGCTCGTCTTCGTCGCAGAGGACGTCTCCCCGGAGGAGATCGTCATGCATCTTCCAGAGCTCGCCGAAGAGAAAGGCATTCCAGTTGTCTTCGTCGAGACACAGGACGATGTTGGCCACGCAGCCGGTCTTGAAGTCGGCAGCGCGGCAGCGGCAATCGTCGACGCTGGTGAGGCATCCTCGGATGTCGAAGACATCAGTGAGAAGGTCGAGGAACTCCGGTAATCCACCATGAGCGCAGAGGACAACAACGGCGATTCGACGGCTGCAGAAGTCATCGAGATCGTCGGCAAGACCGGGATGCACGGCGAGGCCATGCAGGTCAAATGCCGTATCCGTGAAGGCTCGAATCAGGGTCGGATTATCACCCGAAACGTGCTTGGGCCTGTCCGAGAAGGAGATGTGCTCCAACTCCGAGAGACCCAACGTGATGCAGACTCCATTGGAGGAAGATAATGGTCGAAACACGCACCTGCGATTATTCAGGCGAGGAGATCGAGCCCGGAACGGGCACGATGTACGTCAAAACGGACGGAACAATCCTCCACTTCAAGGACTCAAAAGCAGAAAAGAACTATCTGCTCGGCCGTGAGGCACGAGACCTTGAGTGGACCGAAGCAGGACGCAGACAGCGCGGCAAAGGTGGAGATCGATGAGCCACCACGACGAGCGTACGTTCGTGATGGTCAAACCGGATGGTGTCCAGCGCGGACTCATCGGTGACATCGTCTCACGCTTCGAACAGCGCGGTCTCAAACTTGTCGGTGCAAAACTCATGCAGATCGACGAGGAGCTTGCCCACGACCACTACGGCGAGCACAAAGACAAGCCGTTCTTTGACGGTCTTGTTGAGTTCATCACCTCCGGACCAGTCTTTGCAATGGTCTGGGAAGGCGCTGACGCAACCCGTCAGGTCCGCGGTATGATGGGCGAAACCGATCCAGCCGACTCCGCACCAGGAACAATCCGCGGTGACTTCGGTTTGGATCTCGGTCACAATGTCATCCACGGCTCGGATCACGAGGACGAGGGTGCAAACGAACGCGAGATCGACCTCTTCTTTGATGAGGATGAACTCGTTGATTACGATCTCTCGAACGCAGTCTGGGTTTACGAAGACGCTGGCGACCACTAAGGTTAGCCACACCAGTTTCGTTTCACCCGGTTTATTCTCTCTTGTTTTATTGCGATCGCTTGTGACCTGCAGGTATGTCTAACGACCCCGATCGAACACGCCGAGGGCTTCTTGCAGCGATCGTTGGTGGTGTCACCGCTGGTGGTGTGCTCTCTCCGATTCGGAGCTATCTTGATGGATTTGCCCCGCTATCCGGTGGCGTGTGGGATGAAACACAATCGGATCGGCGCACCCTACAGGGGCCACACGGTGCAGCGACCGTTCGAACGGATGGGTACGGCGTGCCGCATATCTCCGCCGATAGCGAGGCGGCAGCATACTATGCAACTGGGTACGTGCAGGCGGCCGATCGGTTGTTTCAACTCGATCTTCAGCGCAGACAGATGCGCGGACAGCTCTCAGAAGTGGTTGGTCCGGATACCGTTTCGTCTGATGAGTTCTACCTCAAGATGTGTTTTGACGATGCAGCGTCAGCAACATGGAACGCACTCGAAGGAACGCGCGTTGGGGAGCTCATACAAGCATACGTGGATGGTGTCAACGCACGAATTTCGGAAGGGAAGCTTCCGCCGGAGTTTGGACTACTCGGATTCGAGCCTCGACCGTGGACGCCGGCAGATACGCTGTTGATGGAGAAGCAGATCTCGTGGACGCTCACAGGCTCATTTCGAACCCTTCGGAAAGCTCTCGTTGCAGAGACGCTTGGCACTGCCGCTGCCGATGAGCTCTATCCCGATCGGCTCGATCACGATGCACCAATTCTACGAAATGGAACGGATAGGCCGGCGGGAGCGCAGTCGATCGGCGCATCGAAGACCAACACACACCAACTGGACGCCGCGCTTGTCAACCGGCTTTCGGAATTTGAGTCACCACCTGGAATCGGTTCAAACAGCTGGATCGTCTCCGGAGAACATACCGAAAGTGGCGAACCAATTTTGGCGAACGATCCACATCTGTTGTTGCAAGCACCGCCGATCTGGTATGAGCAACACATTGAAACAGGCGATATCAATGTTCGGGGAGTGACGTTTCCCGGCGTTCCGTTCGTCATTATCGGCGCGACAGAAACCGCATCGTGGGGATTCACAAACGCTGGTGCGGACGTCATCGACTTTTATACATACGAGTCAGATGGTGACGAGTACCGATACCGAGACGGGTGGCGATCGTACGAAACAGAAGAGCGGCGGCTTCGAGTTGCCGGAGCTACCGATCGGACAGTAACCAGACGGCGGACCGTTCACGGGCCGATTATCGAGGAGCATGGAAGCGAGGTTGCGGTTGCATGGACCGGATTTGGTGCAACTCGGACGACCGAAGCAATCCACGAGTACACACACAGCGACGAGATGGACTCATTCTTGCAGGCAACATCAAAATTTGATCTCCCAACACAGTGTTTAGTGTATGCGGATACGGATGGAAACACGTTTCACTACGTTACTGGACGCGTGCCAATCCGACAAACGGATGGCGAACCTGTAGCTGGGAATCAAATTTTTGACGGGTCTGCAGGAGAGGGGGAGTGGGATGGATACCGACCATTTGATCGGCCAAACTGGGATGGCTCCGGGTTCATTCCGTTCGAGGAGATGCCTCATGTGATCAATCCGGAAGCGATCGGGACCGCAAACCAACGAATCATTGACGACTCCGAGTATCCGTACTACTTTGCAGAGTCATACAGTGCGCCATATCGTGGCATCCGGCTGTATGAGATGCTCGACGAACGCATCGATAGTGACCAACCGGTAACACCCGCATTTATGCGTGAGATGCACCGCGATACGGTTGATCTTCGTGTCCAACAGTTCGTTCCCATGCTATCTACGACGATTTCTGAAGAATCACCACTCAGAGAGCATATTACACTGCTTGAGAACTGGGATGGACGCATGGACAGAGCTGAAGAAGCTGCATTACTCTTTGATTATTTCATCCGATCGTATCGCGAGTTGCTCTTTTCGGAGCAGTTAGCAGAGATTGGACTCCCCGAATCATATCCCACTGATTGGGTTATTGCAGGATTAGATCCCGAGAGCGAGTGGTTCGATGACCGATCGAGAGCGGAGCTGTTGGAGGCCGCGCTTCAAACTGCGGTCGATCGGCTTACATCCGAATCAGCAGCAGTGTATGGCGATGTAAATACCACTGGGGAGATGACGCATCCGTTTGGCCTCTCGTTTTTGAACTATCCCTCATACCCAACGGATGGCTCACCAGCGACGCTGATGAACTATCGCCGAACCGGTGTTGCTGGGAGCAGTTGGCGGATGATCTGGTCTCCTGACGGAACTGCAGAAGCGATTGCCCCGGGCGGAAACTCCGGTCGGTACTTTTCTGCACACTACCACGATCAGCTTAAACAGTGGGCAGATGGCGAATACAAGCCGTTGTCGCTGACACAGGATGGAGATGTGCGGTTCCAGTTCGGGGGTGAACAATGACACAGTTCGATCGGATTGTTGCAGCAACGCTTCTGATAATTGCAGGGGTTGGAATGGCGAGTGCCCATTGGCTTGGTATTATATTCGGTGCGGCGCTCCTTGCGCAGCTTGGCCGATCGGTTCGCGAAGGTGTGCTGTTAGGAGTTGGGTTTGGTATCCTCATTGCGGTCACATTTGTCGGACAGGTCGTCATAAACGGTCATTTCGATCGACTCCTTGCGATGGATATCCTTGCACTGCTTCCGATCGTAATTGCAGTTGGTGGTGGCCTTATTGGCGGTCTGACTAGAGGAGTTCGTTGACCCGTCAGATTGAGGTCATGTTTTATTACCTTGCCACGCGAACGCAAATGGCATGGCTGGAATAACCTACGAAGACTTCCTCGATCTATCGTACACGCCAACTGAGACAGACCTTGTCTGTCAGTTCTCCATTGTCCCCGCCGAAGAGATGGATATGGAAGCTGCTGCAAGCCGAGTTGCTTCCGAGAGCTCCAACGGAACGTGGGCTGCGCTCACCGTGGGTGATGATTTCACCGATCTCAGCGCAACCGCGTTTGCGATTGATGGCAACGAAATTAGCGTCGCGTATCCTGCGGACCTGTTTGAGAAGGATAACATGCCCCAGATTCTCTCCTGCATCGCAGGCAATATTATGGGGATGAAAGCAGTTGAGCGGATTAGGCTCAAGGATTGTGAGTGGCCAGAAGCGATCGTCTCCTCGTTTGATGGGCCAACATTTGGGTCGGCTGTTCGAAACGAGATATTTGATGCTGGGGAGCGGCCAATCACTGCCACAGTCCCCAAACCAAAAGTCGGGCTTTCGACAGATCGGCACGTCGAAGTTGGGTATGAGGCGTGGACTGGTGGGATTGATCTGCTCAAAGATGACGAAAACCTCACCGATCAGGCGTTTAATCCGTTTCATGATCGGCTCACAGAGAGCTTTGCTGCACGCGATCGGGCTGAAGAGGAGACCGGCGAGAAGAAGTCGTACCTGATCAACGTTACTGCAGATACGAACACGATGCTTGAGCGGATTGATATGGTCAATGAAGTCGGCGGCGAGTACGTGATGGTTGACGTGATCACTACTGGTTGGGGTGCGGTGCAACCGGTTCAAAAACGATGTGCGGAGCTTGGGCTTGCAATTCATGCACACCGTGCAATGCACGCGGCGTTCGATCGGCTTCCGGATCACGGTATCTCAATGCGCGTTCTTGCACAGGTGAGCCGACTGTGTGGTGTTGATCAGCTACATACGGGAACTGCAGACCTCGGAAAGCTCGCTAACGAAGATACCGTTGGCATCAACGAGTGGCTCTACGGAGACCTCTATGGAATGAACGACGTCCTTCCAATGGCATCAGGTGGTCTCCATCCGGGATTAGTTCCTGAAGTAATCAACCGGTGTGGAACAAACATTGGTATCCAAGCCGGCGGTGGGATCCACGGGCACCCTGATGGGACTCACGCAGGGGCGAAAGCGTTTCGTCAGGCAGTTGATGCGTCAGTTGCAGGTGTGTCACTTGAAGAGTATGCGACAGATCATCCAGAGTTAGCGGTTGCTGTTGAAAAGTGGGGAACTGAAACGCCGCGGTAGGACCGGTTACTCACCGATCGGCTCTTCGATCTTGTGCTGAAGGAGCGACTCTATACGTGTATACGAAAGCTCCGCACGTGCTGTCGGCTTTTTTGCGGTGACCGCACCACACGCATTTGCGACCGCAAGCGGCAATTCATATGCATCCACAGCGGTTGGTAGCTTCGGCTTTGGAGATGAGTGAGACAAAAGGGTTGAGAGAAATCCGGCTGCAAACGCATCCCCGGAGCCAGTTGTATCAACCACGTCAATGTCGAATCCTGAATGTGTTTGCTCTCCGGTTGGCGTGTGTATGAGTGCCCCATCCTCGCCACGTTTGATAACCACAATATGGTCATCAGAGACCGCATCAATTGAGCTAAC
>SL_7KL_010_BRINEDRAFT_10000515_pt1 | contig 18307 bp, 17 predicted proteins | sample SodLak_010_BRINE_FD_10663 | JGI IMG/M metagenome (IMG submission 10663)
CCCGCTGCGACAACGTCACCCGGCCCGCCGCCGCGCCCGCCGCCTCCAACACCTGCCGGCTGGCCGCGTCCACATAGGAACCGCCCGCGGCAACCACCCGCACCGCCGTTGCGATCTCCTCCCACTCCACACTCTTGCGCAGGAACCCGGCCGCACCGGCCTGGCGTGCCACCGTGATCACCGCCGGGTTCCCATACCCGGTCAACGTCACCACCGCCAGATCCGGGAACCGGTCAGCGAGCGCGACGAGCAGCCCCGCACCATTGCGGTCATCCGGGCTGTCGGCATCGGCGAACTCGAAATCGCAGAGCAGCACATCCGGACGGTAGACGGCAACCGCATCCAACGCCTGGGCCCCGTCCGACACCGCCGCGACCACCTCGATATCCCCATAGCCGTTGAGGAACGCGGAGATGGCGTCACGGACGATGCGGTGATCGTCCGCGATGACGACCCGCACCAAAGGTGACGACGCCCCGGGGGGACCCACGTCGGGCAACACAACCTCCTCAACCATCAGTGGACACTATAGTCCGGACAGTAGCCCAACGGTCAGGTATGCACGTTGGCGAGCGCGTCCAGCTGCGCCAACCCCGACGGCGGTGCGGAGCGGGCGGCACCGAGCGGCAAGGTGTAGAGCCAGATGGTGAGCTGCAGCTGCCACCCGTGGCGCAACACCCCGCCGCCCACCAGCTGCGACAACAGCGCGTCATACCCCTCCGCGGCGGGGGCAGGCAACATGAAGGGCACAAACTGCGACTGTTCCACCTCCCGGTCGAACAGCTGCAGGTCAGCGAGCGTGGCCACCACCTCGGCCAACCTGTCCGGCGGAGTGCGGGCAACGGTGTGCAACGCCTGGAACGTCACCGCCACCGACACACCCTGATCCTGCCGTGTGCGGGCACCCGGAGGCAGCGTGGTGGGGGGCCGCTGGATGGTGAGGGCGATGTGACGCCGCCACAGACGGTGGACCGTGCGCGGCAACGGCGCCCCACCACGCCGGGAAGGATGGGACAGGGCGGCAGACAGATACCCGTCCAGCGCGTTACCGTCGGCAAGGAGCGGGACGGCAGGCAGATCCGGATGTGCTGTCTGGAACTCAGCACGCCAGTGGACGAACGACCGCAACCGGGACTCCAGAGGCGACAGTGCCGAAAAGTCACCGCCCGCCTGCCCAGACGAAGCCGACACCCTGCCCGCACCCGCCCGGCCGGACGCCGCAGCAGCCGTCTCAGCGGCAGCCGCCGCCGGGTCAGGAGTTGCAGGATCCTCCGTACGGCGTGGCGGGGAGGAACCCTGGTCGTCGAAACCGACACCGAGGGGGCGGCGGGACTCCTCCCCCGCCTGGAGCAGCCGGCCGAGCTGATCGGGATCATTCAACCTACCCATGTCGCACCTCCGTGTCGGTGGCGGTGCCCTGCAGCGCACGGGCAGCTTCCCTGGTGACCGCCCACCGCCGCAGGAGCAGTTCCGGGTCGGTGAGCAGCTCCGTCAACCAGGAAGCTGCAGCCCCATATCCACCGTTGGCGTAGCCAGTGAGCCGCAACCGGTCAGCGTCCTCGCTCGCGTGCAGCAACGGCACCGGGGTGCAGTAGCGCTCCGCTTTGCCAACCGTCGCGTCCCGACGGATCGGCAGCAGCCGCAACTCCAGTGCGTCGCACAACCGTGACACATCCCGGCGGGCCTGTTGGAGCACATTGGAACGGGAATAGTCGTCGGGGGACAGCAGCACCCCAGCGAGAGGGATGTCTTCGACCAACGCCAGATCGGCGAGGGTGACAGTGGACCGCACCCCGCCGGCAGAGAGATCGGTGGCAGCCAACACCGCGGTCGCCCGACGCAACGTTTCGGACACCAGCAGCGCCTCAAGGTCAGCTGGCGTGTCGACCAGCACGATGTCGGCGGCGGCACTCAGACCGTCGAGCAGCTCGTGGTAGCGGCCCCGGAACCGGCTGTCGGAGATGTAGCGGACCGACAGCTGCGTCAGCGTGCCCGCCGTGTGGAACAACGCGCCGAGGTTGGGTGCGTCATCACGGCGGTAGAGGAACTGGCGGACCAGCTCCGGGGAGAGCGGGTCCGCCTGATCCAGAATCCAGTTGAGCCGCCGGTTATCGGGCAGCGCGTCCGGCAGCAGCATCGCGAGGGTGGCTTCCTCGGTCGCCGGCTGCCGATGGTGGTATTGCACGAACCGGTCGTGGGTCGAATCGTTCGAGTCCAACGCCAAGATCGCCACCTGCAAGTCGCGGTCAGCGAGCGCCATCGCCGACCCGACCCCCAACACCCCCGCAGACTTCCCCACCCCGCCCTTGAGTGAACTGATCGCCAGGACGTTGGGCAGCGTGTCGGTTCGAGACATCGGGCGGCTCTCCGTTGGGATGTCGGCGCGACGGTCCGGCGGCCTGTGCGGACAGTAGCGCGAACGTGAAGGGAAGAGAAGGCAAGTGTGGGTCGCTGTGCGAAGGGTATGTAGAGCGTCAGGGAAAAGAGAGGAGCGGATGGCGGAAGGAGAGAACGGAGGCGACAACGACTGAAGGGCAGAGAAAACGAACGTGTGCAGAGCAGTAACTCAGGAGGGCAGGTGCAATGTCAGGGAAAGAGAAGGGAAGCCGGACAGGACGGGGGACAAAGACGATGGCAAGAGGAGAGACGCAACGTGGAGGAGTAAGGAGGTGAGATAGGAGGAACGTAACACAGGGAAACAGGAACAGCAACGGTATGTAAGTTCGTATGTATCTTTGAAACTGTGAAACTTGCTTCTGACCAGGGAAAATGCAGTCTCAGACGATCTGCCGGTCAGCCGAGGCCATCCTATAGGGGGCACCCTGCGCCGGTCACAGCGGCTCTCAGCCGCTCTGGGAGGCTTCTAGGAAAAGGTCGCTGAGGGCGGCCAACGTCAACTCCCGCAACGTCCAACGCCCGCCGGCGGCCAGCGCATCGTGCTGCCAGGCCCGCAACTGGCGGCGTGTGGAGGGCGCAACCCGCCAACAGACATGCCGCTGGGGGAGAGGCTCCTCATCCCACACCCCCACCTCCCCCAGCACCGCAGCCCGGTGCGCCTCCGGGCGGGCAGCGAACCGGGCAACCGCCCCATCCACCACCTGCCGGATCTGCTGATCCCCCTGCACCGCGCGTGCCGCCACCCAGTCGACCAGCACCTGGGGGAGGACCACAGACAGCTGCGCCGAGCCCACCTCCGGCTGCACGCCCACCTCCAACGCCACCAGCCGGACCCGGGCCCGGAGCCGGTCAGACACCTCCATCACACCCTCGATGCAGCGATGCAGCAGTTCCCCGTAGAACACTACCACCCTTCCGACCCGCGCACCAGGCGCATACATCTCACGCTTGGAGTGCGGAAGGCGCACAGCACACGGCGGGGCTGGGGGAGGGGTTGACGGTGACCGGCAGCCGATACGGGACCCGCTATGCGAACCGCGACGTTGCAGCACACCGGCACGCTCACCCCACACCTGACGACCCTGCCTCGAGATGGGCGCCACGTCGTGCTCGTCGGTGACGTCCCCGTCCCCGTCGACCCGGACGAAACCGACCCGGCTAGCAGCGAACAGGTCCGTCGCACACCGGCTCGGCAGCTGACCACCGCCCGTCCCGGCAGCTGGCACCAGCACCCGTGTCTCCACAGCCACGTGGGGGAGGAGGGCAGTGCAGACCAGCTGCTGCTGCTCAACGCCCAGATCTGCAGTGTCGAAGGGCCGATGGTGACGGTGGCGGCAAGCTCCCAGGCGCTGGCCGACACCGGCGGGCACGCCGCACTCGTCACCGCCAGCCCCGGCACACTCATCGCCGTAGAGCTCGCCCACACACCCCCGCAACATGTCGAGGTGCTCGTCGGCGCCGGATTCGTCACCCTCCGGCACACCACGCCGTGACGTTCGTCCACCGCACAGTCGGCGGTCTACTTGAAGGTTAGGTCGAGGGTTCTGCGAGGACGTTCCCGGGGCAGTCCGGCAGGATGTGCGACCCGTGCACGAACCGGGGGCGGCGGCGTCAGCAGGTGTGGGGAACCCGGGCGAGGACCGCGTCGAGATGGCGGAACGCCAACTCCCGTGTGACCGCCACGTCGCTGGCTGTGTAGGCAGACAGCTCCGCGGTGGTCAGCTCCGCCATCCGCGTGTAATCGACCGACGCAGGTTCCTCCCCCAACTCCCGGGCAGACAGCTGCTTGAGACGCACCGCACTGTCCGTCTCGTCACGGTAGGCCTGGAGCAGGTCGACATGGTCACAGCCGGCCCACCGTAGCTCATACCCGCCGGCATGACCCTCCATCGGCGGATGGTCGTGGCTGAGGGGACGGTAGCCAGAGACCCCACCGTGGCCGGCGGCAGCGGTGGAGAACCACAGCTCGGTGAGCGGGTCGATCCCGTTCGCCGCCGCCCGGTCAAGGGTGAGGGGGATGTCGAAGAACGAACCGTTGAAGGTGACCAGCAGCGGCGGAAGCGGGCGGGCGGGCGGCAGGTAGCTGGCCGCGCGGCCCACCTCCATCGCCGACCGTCGCAACACCTGCGCCTCGTTGCCACATCCGACCGTGGTCACCCCCAGCTGCAACAGACGGCGGTGCTCCCCGCCGGTCAGGGGCGTGTCGGCGACCACGAAACTGACGGTGCCCGACCCGCTGGCGATGCCGCGCGACAGCAGCCGTGTCCGGGAACCGACCAGCCCGTCGAACCCCTCGCCGGTGTCGGTCTCGTCATCGAAGGCGATCAGGTCCGAGAAGCCGGCGGCATACAGCTGCTCGAGCTCGCCGGTGGAGGGCAGGTAGGGGCGGCGCACCGACCCGGAGAACCGGGGTCGGCCAGGTCCAGCTGCGGGGGCTGGCGCGTCGAACGGCACGTCGGTCGCCACGGTCATGGCAGCTCGCCCACCCGGGTGAGGGCGAACCCGGCGTCCGGGTCGAGGCGCCACACCGGCAGCCTCTTCCCCACCGCGTCCTCCACGCACCGGAACGTGCCCCCGGACCGGCTGCCATCCCACACCGCCAAGACCAGATCGGCCGCATCGTTCATCGCCGCGTTCCGTGCGTGCATCTTCCACGCCGCATACCCGCCAGGAGACACCACCGTCTGGGAGGCTGCTTGGGTGAGTAGTTGCCGGTATCGCTGCTGGGCGGTGGAAGGCCAGCGGTCCTCCTGCCCGTCGAACGGGATGAAGGCGTGCACCGCACGGCCAGTATCCAGGGCGGCAACGGTTGCGACCGTGTCGACACCGAGGGCCATGCCGGAGTTGATAGACGCGACATAGAACCGTTCGAACGCCGCCAATAGCGCGTTGCGGAGCGCACCCCATATCGGGGCCCGCAAACTGTAGTCACCACCCAACCGGGCTGGACGGTGACCGGTGATCGTTGCCCGCATCTTCCACCTTCCTTGCCAGTAGCATCCCGCCGGATTTCACGGTGGGGCAGGAACGGCTGCCGCCACTGTCACCGGCGGCAACCTCACCATCCGGATCAGTCACCACCGGGCAGGTCGGTCAGTGAGCAGAGCGCCGCACCCTCCACCAGCCCCCAGGGGGAGACGGCAACAGACTCGGTCGTGGGGCGGAGGGCGTCACAAACGGCCAGCAGCAGCGCGGCGGCCGGTGCCACCGCACCCCAGGAGTCAGCTACCGCTGCCCGCTGGGATGGTGACCAGGCGAGCAGCTGCGCCTGGATGGCCCGGACATCGTCGAGGTCGACGAGCCGGGGGAGGAGCTCGGCGGCAGGCCAGGGCCGTAGCTGCGCACGGATGTAGCGCACCACCCCAGCGGCCCGGCCTGTCGCGGACAGGCACGCGCCCCGCACCGCCGGGTGGGCCCGGTGCAGGCCGGCAAGCTGGAGAGCGACGAGTTTGCGGACCTGCTCGAGACGCGCCTGCCAGGAGGTCGCACCCACCGTCAACTGCTCGACGCCCACTGGGATCCGCCCGACAGCGGCAACCTCCCCGTCGGAGCGGAACACCACCCGCACGTGGGTGAGGTCGATGTCGACGATCAACTCCTGGGGACAGTGGCGTGCCAGCGGCCCGGTCGCGGCCCCAACACCTGCAGCCAGCCACCCCGCCTGCCGCATGGTGTCGGCAGGCACCACCTCCAGGCCGTGGGCGGCGATCAGCGAGCGCAACGCCGCCGGATCCTGGCGCCACACCCGCCCGGCTGCCACCACCTGCGGCGCCCGATCAGGGGCGGCGTCGGCGGCGGTCGACAGCAGCTGGGCGAGCGCCACAGACGCCCGTTCGAACGCAGCGGCGGGCAGACGGGAGTTGCGGGCCATCACCGCATCAAGGCGCAACAGGTGCGAGTCGGAGGTGACGATCACCGGCGGCCCACCGGCGGTCAGCGTTCCGGCAACCGCCAGCTCGAACGCACGGCTTCCCAACAGCAACGTCGCAGCTCGCGGTAGCACAGCACCTCCCAGACGGCGGGAACCGTCCACCTGTGCCGCCGAGATGCCGGGACGTGGCTGGTTGCCACACCAGCCGCCGGCCACACTACTGGAAGGGACGTGGGAGACTGTTGTGCACCGAACCCGCTGTGCTGCTGCACTGGCCGCTGTCGCCGCCCTCGGCTGCAGCGCCGAACCCGCACCCCAGCTGCCCCCGCCGCCAGGGGTGGCGGAACCTGACAGCAGCTCTCAGCCCGACGAACGACGCGCAGAACAGGAGGGGGAGGGCACGTCCGACGCGTCCCAGGTCGCCGGACCTGCCGCACCCCTGACCGGTGTGCCGATCGGTGAGGGCCGCCAGCAGGAACTGGCGGCCACCCCGCTGGTCGCGGTGAAGGTCGAGAACCAGCTCAGCTCCTTCCCCCAGCACGGCACCGGAGATGCCGACCTGATCGTCGAACACCTCGTCGAAGGCGGGCACACCCGGCTGACTGCACTGTTCCACACCACCCAGCCCGAACAGGTCGGACCCGTGCGTTCTGCACGTCTGATCGACGCAGACCTGCTCGCCCCGCTCGACGGTGGGGTGTTGGCGCACACCGGGGGCCGCATCGACGTGCTCGGCGCACTGGCAACCACCGGAGTGGGGTCACTGCAGCACGGCCAGACACCGGGGATGTTTCGCAGCACCTACCGGACCCCACCTGACAACGTGTTCGCCGACCTGGCCGAACTCGGCAGCCACGCCGAGCATCCCTACCGCCCCACCAGTCACCTCTTCCACTACAGCGACACCCCACCGGCCGGTGGGCAAACGGTGTCCGGACGGGTGGAAGTGGCGATGTCACCCGTCTCCCGCAGCACCTGGCGGTGGGAACCACGTCTGGAAGGCTGGCTGAAAACACTGAACGGAGAGCCGCACAACAGCGTCGGCGCCCAACCCCTCGCCCCCGCGAACGTCATCGTCCTCGACGTCGAAGCTGACGTCGGCGACGCCCGTGACACGGCAGGTAACCCCACCACCCGCTATGACCTCACCGGCACCGGGACTGCCACCCTCTACCGCGACGGGAAGTCCTACCCCGCCCGCTGGCGCAAAGACGCCCCCGTCGCCCCGCTCAGGCTCGAAAGCCCTGACGGTGCCAGCCTCCTGCTCGCACCCGGACCCAGCTACCTCCAGCTTCGACCCCGGTAGCCGGATCGCCACTGCCCACCGGACCGCCTGCCCGACAGTGGAGGGGAGAAGGAGTGAGAGATGCGCACCACCCCAACCACCGGCGGCGTCCTGGTATGTGATGGCAACAGCCTCGCCTACCGCGCCTACTTCGCCCTCGTCCGGCAGCAGCTACACGGCCCGTGGGTCACCCACGGGGTTATCCAGATGCTGGCAACCGCGTGGGACGTGCACGGACCGTTCGACGCGGTCGTGTTCACCTTCGACAGCCCCACCAACCACCGCAAAACCCGCTGGCCCGAATACAAGGCGAACCGCGAGGAACGCGATCCCGAGCTCTACCGGCAGATCGACCAGCTCCGCACCCTGCTGGACACCGGCGGGATCCCCACCGTGTCCTGTGACGGGTGGGAAGCAGACGACCTGATCGCCACCGCCGCCACCCAAGCCACCGAACACCGCCACGTCTGGATCCTCACCAGTGACCGGGACCTGCTCGCCTGCGCCGGCACCCACACCACCGTGCTGCGTATCTCCAGCTCCATCCGCGACACCACCGCGTTCACCCCCCAGCAGCTGGCTGCCACCTACGGGGTGGAACCCCGCCAGTATCGCGACTTCGCCGCGCTGCGCGGAGACCCGTCCGACGGACTGGAAGGGGTGCGCGGCATCGGGGAGAAAACGGCAGCGAAACTGCTCGCCCGGTTCGGCGACGGGGAACAGCTCTATGCCAACCTCGACCAGCTCACCCCCACCCAGCGGCGCAACCTCCAGGACGGGGAGTCCGCGTTCCGGCGGAACGTCGAACTGATGACCTTCAATACCGACCTGGACGTACCTCTCGGCGAGCTGACCGACGCCGGCATCGACCGTGATCAGCTCACAGCCACCCTAGATGAGGCCGGCCTCTCCCATGCGGCCGCCCGGCTCCGCACCCAGATCATCAGCCGCGAACCGGTCGAGCTGCCACCACCACCTGACGAGCCGCCACCGCCCGACGGTAGCGACAACCAGCCGCCAGCCCCGCCGCCTCCGCCGGCTACCGGAAGCCACATCGCCGGCACCCCACCAACCCAACACCAGCTGTTCCCCTAGGAGCGTGGGTCAACAACCTCGCGGTTACCGACCCACGCTCCCAGCCCCGATATGCCCGGTCCACTCCAACCGTCAGACAGCGAGCAAAACACCCGAACCGCACACCGCCGCCCCAGTCATCCGCGGCGTCGTTCTCCACTCCGGAGAGGTCGAACCCTTCCCGACACGCTCACACAGAAAGAGGGGCAGCTGCGGCAGGCTGTGCCCGCAACGCCCCTCGTCGAGGCCCCCCCCGAGCCCGGCGACCCCTCTTGCTCTCCGGACACACCGACGCCAACACCGACGCCACCATCGGCGTACCCAACCTCCGGCCGACCCACCGACGCGACCGCCCCAGCGCCCCGAAAACAACGCGAACAGCCGCCCACAACACCCGAAACCGGTCGGCGGCCCACCCGCCCCTCCCCAACACGACCCCGCGAGAGCTGGCGGCGTCCCCCACCACACGGACCAGACCCCGCCACCGACGACCCACAAGAGTGCGCAGAGGGGATAGTTGCCCGGTCGCCAGCCCACCCCGACAGTGGGACACCACCCGGAGGTGCCGTGCCACCCGACCCGCCCACACTCACCAGCCAGCTCACCGACCACCTCAACCAGCTGGCCCACCCCGACGTGCGCTGGGAACACCTCGCCACCACCTACCGGCTCACCATCCCGCTCCACCGCAGCGCCATCACCACCGCCGACAGCGACACCTCCGACCTGCTCACCGCAGCCGCCGCCGCACACCAAGACGCCCACACCCGGCTCACCGCCGCCGACCCCGGCGACACCCGCCTCCACAACCGGTATGCCGCACAGCTCCTCGCCGCACACCGCCACCCCGGCTGGATCACCTACCAGGAGGCCACCCGCCACCCCCACCCCACACTCGTGCCCACCGACACAACCCTCGACCTGCTCCCCACCTGGCAAGCCTGGATCGAAGCGCGCACCGCCGGGCAGGACGCCACCACCGCCTACGAAGCCGCCGCCCACGCCACCACCAGCCCCACCCTCCCCACCGACACCGTCGCCGACACCACACTCCTCCACATCGCCCGCTGGGAAGGCGACCTTGCCGCACTCCGCGCCGCCTACCTCACCACCGCCGACACCAGCCCCACCCTCATCATCCACCGCTGGCGCACCCTCCCACTCACACACCACCCCCTCCTCGCCGCCGCCATCGGCCGCACCGGCATCCACGACCACCGCGGAACCGCACTCCTCCCCGTCAACACCCTCATCGGACGCTGGGTGCTCCGCAACCCCGACCTCCACCCGCTGGTGCGCCTCGTCGAACACAGCCACCCCGCCGACATCGCCACCCAACTCGACGTTCCCGGTACCGATACCACCCTCGACCAGCTCTGGGCGGAACAGACCGCCCAGATCCGTGCCGATAAGGACGTCGCCACCCTCCACACCTGACTGCCCCACCACACCCGTGCACCACCATCGGGCCCCAAAAGGAGCCCCGATGCCCGCAGCCCCAGCCCCCAACCGCGCCGCGATCTCCCACGCCCGCCAACTCATCGCCCAAGCCGACCCCGAAGCAGACACCCGCGGCAGCGACCACCAGGACGGCACCGTAGTAGGAACGACCACCACACCGGTGCGCCGCCCCAACGGCCAGCGCTACCACCCCCGGCAACTCGGCGCCCTCAGCGACATCGACCTGCTCCGAGACGCCCGCACCCGCAACATCTACCCGCTGCTGTCGGGCCCACCCGGAGGCGGGAAGACCGCCCTGGTCGAAGCGGCCTACGGCGACGAAGTCATCACCGTCAACTGCGACGCCGACACCGAAGTCGCCGACCTGATCGGCGCCTATGTCCCCACCACCACCCCCGGCGACTACCGGTGGGTGGACGGACCCGTCCTCCGTGCCGCCAAAGACGGCAAAGTGCTGTTCCTCGATGACGTCACCGTCGCCCCCGCCGGCGTCCTCGCCAAGATGTATCCCCTGATGGACGGACGTGGGACCATCACCGTCACCCAACACCGAAACGAACAGGTCGTCGCCGCAGACGGCTTCTTCGTCGTCGGCGCCCACAACCCCGGCCTGCTCGGCACCCACCTGTCCGAAGCGCTCGCCAGCCGGTTCCTCCTCCACATCACCATCCGCACCGACCTGACCCTTGCCCGCCAACTTGGCGTGAACCGCGCACTGCTCCGCGTCGCCGAACGGCTCCAAACCAGCCGAGACGCAGGCGCGCTCACCTGGGCGCCAGAAATGCGGGAACTGCTCGCCTTCCAACAGCTCGAAGAGGCCTACGGCACCGAACTTGCCGCAGCGAACCTGATCGGACAGGCACCCGAACCAGACCGCGACCTGGTCACCGACGAAGTCCAGGCCGCATTCCCCGGCGCCACCCCACTCGAACTGCACCACAGCGCCGCCGGGGTCCACCGATGAGCGTTGCCGCCACCACCGCAGCCGTGCACACCAGCGCCCGCGACCGGCAACTTCAAGCCATACTCGCCGCCCGCACCGCCCGGATCGTCACCGGCTCCGCACTCACCGCCGGCTGGCGGGCACTGTCAGCGGCCTACACCGACCTGGCCGAACACTACACCGGCAGGCTCGACCTGCGGGTCACCATCGCCCCACACGCAGCCGGCTACAGCGACCCTGGCAACCAGCATCCCATCCCCGGCAGATACCTGCCCGCAACCCGCCAACTCGACCTTGATGGGGCACTGCTAACCGACTGGCCGGCGGCCAGCTTCGAACCCGACCAGCTCAACCTGGACGACCCGGCCACCACCGCCCGCATCGCCACCCTCCACGGCGTGTTCTGCCACGAACTCGGCCACGCCGAATACAGCCGCTGGCGCTGGCCAGAGGACCTACCCGCCCCCGACCTCGCCCAGACCGTCGCACTGCTCGAAGAGATCCGGATGGAACGACGCATCGCCCAACAGCGCCCCCACCAAACCCCCTGGCTCCGAGCCGCCGCCCGAACACTGCTGTGTGACGCCGACCAGGTTGGCGACAGCCTCTACGGCCTCGCCCACGCCGCCACCCTCACCCTCGGCCGGGTCGCAGCAGGCACCCTCCAACCCGAAGACGTCGAACCGGTCCTCACCCTCGTCGAAACCCGGTTCGACAACCACCACATCGACCGTCTCGCCACCCTCTGGGAACACACCTTCGCCTGCGACGACAAGGACTACCAGACCCTCGCAGCGGTCGCCGAACAGTTCCACGACCTGTTCGCCGACAACGACCGCGACACCCGCCCATCCGACAGCAGCAACAGCAGTGGCGACGAGGAGGCGGTAGCAGACGCGCTTGCAACCAGCCTCACCACCGCCGCAGCCGCAGCCAACACCGCCATCGAAACGGGCGAACACCCCCCGGGCACCCTCGTAGACCTCCCCGACCTACTCCGACCGGCACCGGCCCGCACGACAGAAGCCGACAACGGGGGAGAACCAGACAGCCAGCCGGCACCCAACCCGGCAGACTATCCCCCACCAGCCCGGGCGCGGCTCCAAACCGACGCCGAACATGTCTTCCCCCGCACCAGCCCCGCCGGCGGAGCGGCCAACGGCCGCCCACCCGCACACACGCGGCGTCGGCCGCGCACCGACGAACACATCCTCCGCCGCCAGGTCGCCGCCGAACTGCACCGTGCCCGCTGGCGAGACCGGGTGGCGACCACCGTCGCCGACACCCTCCCACCAGGCCGGCTGCGGGTGAGAGCTGCCCTCCAGCACGACGCCCAGCTCCGTGCGGGACACCACCCCACCGCCCAACCATGGCAGCGCACCCGACGGCGCACCGTCGAACAGCCCCGCATCCGTCTCGCCACACTGCTCGACGTGTCTGGATCGATGCGGAAAGCCGCAGCCGACCTGTCGTCAGCCGCCTGGGTGCTCGCCAACGCCGTCCACGACGCAGGAGGCAGCTGCGCCACCGCCGCGTTCGGCGACACCGTCACTGCCGTCACCGCCCCCGGCCAGCCACCCCGCAACGTCGCAGAACTGGACACGTTCGGCGGGACCGAACATATCGCCGACGCCCTCGACATCGTCTCCGGAGCCCTCAACCTCTACCAACCCGGTCCGCCACGGCTCGTGGTCATCCTCTCCGACGGTATCTGGGTCAGCCCGTCACAACGCACCCTCGCCGACCAGCGGATCTGCACCCTCCGCGCCCACGGCGTCCACATCCTCCATGTCGGCATCCACCACCCACCCACCAACCACGGTGCAGACCGGACAGTCACCCTCGAACATCTCGACCAGTTCGTGCCCACCGTCGCCCGAACCGCTGTCCAGCTCCTCCAACGCACACCGGCAGTGTCACCCCTGGCCGGTGCGTCACCGTGACCGTGACGGAGGAGCGCCGATGACGACCAGCATCCCGACACCGCCACGCACCGACGACGAAACAGCCCGTCAGCAGGTGGCCCACATCTACCGCACAGACGGGGTCGACGCGCTCAGGAACCTCACCCCCCTCGCCCTCACCGCACTGCTCGAACCCGACTACGACCCTTCAGACCCTGCCACCCTCGCCGCCCGCAGTGTCACCCTCCAACCCGGACCGGCACCCCTGCTGGATGCGACGCTACGGGTCATCGGCGCAACCCGCCACGGGCACCGCACCTACAGCGTCGGTGTCGGCGCCAACGCCGACCCCCGCATAGCTGCCGCCGCCCTCGACACCCTCCCCGCAGGCGCATGCTACCCCCAGGCCGCCGCCGCTGACCTTGCACCCGGCACCCGCCTCCGGGACCAGTATCCGAACCGCTCCGACATGCGTGCCACGATCCGGTCACTGCTCCACGACACCCCTGCCGGCCCGGACGTGATCGAGGAAACCTCCGCCCGATTCGACGACTGGCACCGCACCGAATGGGCGCACAGCGCCGTCCTCCTCACCGTCTCCAACAACCGGCTCTACATCCGGCTGTGCACCCAACCCGGCTCGCTGCTCCACGCCGACGGGGTCCGCCTCCCCGGACAGGACACCGGCGGGCTGCTCGACCTGGACCGGCTCCCCACAGCCCCCGACACCCACCGGCCACCGCTGCACCTGTATGGCACCGACGTGTTCACCGTCCTCGCCGCCGCCGAAACAGCCGGCTGGGCTACCGTCCTCACCGACAACGACCCCACCCTCACCACCCTCACCGAGACCGCGCGGAACGCCCAGATCGTCACCTCAGCACCAGGCACACCCGGACGTGCCACCGTCCACACCGGGCTCGCACACCACCGCCCACGCCGCCCGGAGTCAAGCCAACCGCCCACCGCCGTCAACGAACGGACCGTGCTGCCCATCGCTGACCTGCCAGCCCCCAGCGCCGACCTGGACACCTACTGGGAATCGGAGGTCGAAGACCTGTATGCGCTGGCGGCAGCCGAACCTGCCGACAGAGACGGTCTGCGGCCCTACCAGGACCTGGCCGTCTCCCGCTACCTCGCCACCAACACCGGTTACCTCCTCGCACTGGCCCCCGGGCTCGGCAAAACCGTGATCACCCTCGCAGGCTGGTCGGAACGTGCAGAGGACCGCTGGCGCGGGCTCGCGGTCGTCCCCGCACACATCCGTGGCCAGTGGGCCCAGGAAGCCGCCCACTGGTTCCCCAACTGCACCGTGTTCGACGTCCGCACCGGCAACGACCTGAACGACATCACCCTTGAGGACGTTGCAGGCCCCGCACTCGTCATCGTCAGCTACCACCTCGCCAAAGACCACCTCGACTGGCTGACCGGGAAGACGTGGGACGACCTGTGCCTCGACGAAGCCGCGTTCTTGAAGAACGCCACCAGCCAACGCAGCGAAGCGCTGTGGACACTGCGAGAACACGTCGCCGACAGCGGCGGACGCGCCCTGGCCCTGACCGGCACCCCGCTGGACCGCAGCGTCGATGACCTCACCGCTGTCATCTCCTGGGCACGCGGCGACCGGGAACTGTTCGGCCCGCAGAAACTGTCCCAACGGTTCCCCCGCCTCGCACACGGAGAAGACCTCGACGAGTTCGCCGACGTGCTCGGACCGACCCTGCTGCGCCGAGACCGCTCCGAGATCGCTGACGAACTCCCACAGGTCAACACCATCCCCCTGCTGCTCACCCCCACCCCCGCAGAACGCGCACTGGCTGACGGGGCCCGCTACCGGCTGCGGGAACTGTATGAACAGCTGCAAACCCTTCTCGACACCCACGCTGACCGCAACCCCGACGACCCCCGCTACCAGGAAGCGAAAGACGAGCTCGCCGGCGCACGCGGCGCCATCCTCGGAGGTGTCACCCTCGCCCGCATGGCCGCCAGCGACCCGCACGCCGTCGCAGCAAGCGCCTCCGGCGCAGCCGAACTTCTCGCCAGTGACGGGCTGATCGACGCGGCAACCCGCACCCCAGGCACCAAACGTCGCGAAGTGGGGGCCTACATCGCCGACCTGGCCGCCGCCGGCGAATCCGTCCTCGTCTTCACCGACTTCTCCACCGTCGCCGACAACCTGGCTGCAGACCTGACCGCCGCCGGGGTGGCCGCCGGAGTGATGGCTGGAGGCCGACACGGCGAACAGCATGTCGCCGCGTTCCAAACCGGCAACCTGAACGTGCTGATCGCCACCTCAGCCGGACGGGAAGGGCTGAACCTGCAAGCAGCCGGCGTGCTCATCCACTACGACCTGCCATGGGTGCCCAGCCAGATCGTCCAACGCTTCGGTCGCGCCAGCCGCATCGGTGCAGACACCTCCCGCCCCCTCCAAGTTGTCGTGCCCGTGATGGAACACACCATCGAACAGCGGGTCGCTGCCATCCTCATCCCCCGCGCCCTCACCGCCATCCACGCCCTCGATGGCGGGAGAGGGGGCGATAGAGGCGCAACCGATATGGCCGTCGCCCTCCGGGGGATCGCGGGAACCGCCGGTACTGAAGCCGACGCGCTCGGAGACGACCTCAGCATGTTCGACCTCGCCCGAACCGTGATCGGCTGACCGGTGCGCCCCGGAGACATCACCCCCGGCATCCGGTACCTCGCCGGACGCGGCCAACTGCTCGACGACAGCGCAACCACCGTTCCCCTGTGTGCACAGGTGGAAACCGTCAGTGGGCGGGCAGTCACCGTCCGATGGGTCCACGAACCGAAGCTGCGCGACATCGCCGACACCTCCGCCCTGACCGGGCAGATCCCACCCCGGATGATCGAACGGCCCTGGACCTCTAGCGACTGGGGGGAGGTGGCAGCCACCCTCCACCGGCACGAACTGGTCACCACCCAAGCGGCAGTGGGAGAGGAGGTCGCTGCACTCCTCGAACGGCTCGCCCACCGTCAAGGGGGACGCCGTCCCGCAGCACGCACCGGCACCCGCGCACGCAACGCCACACTGCACACCGCCATCCAGCTACGCGGCCTCGATCTGCGGGCCGCAGCAGCAACCCTCACCGCACTCGCAGACGCGGAGGAGGAGTGGGACGGACCGACAACCACCGTCACCCTCGACGGGCTGACGGGAGGTGGGCTCACCCAGCTGCAAACCGCCGCCGCCGCCGCCCTCGGCACCGACGTCAGCGCGCTGTCCGCCGTCCTCACCGAACTGCTTGACCGCACTGTCCCACCAGACAGCTAACTTCCCCGGACAGCTCACGGACCGGGGGGTTCAATGGCAGTCACGCACACGTGCACCGAAGCGAATCTCACCCCAGATACCGCAGCACTCCAAGTAGTTGTGACCTGGTTCCACGCCGAAACCGACCCGGGGGAACCACCGTCCATCCCGGTCCGCTGTGCGGAGGGCAGCTACCACCTGTGGTCCCCAACCCACCAGCCCGGCCAGCCGCTCCCGGCAACCGAACCGCCTCCGGCGGCAGCGCTCGAACCCCTGCTCGACCACACCACCACACCTGGCGATGTCACCGCACGGCTCCACGCGTTCCACACCGAACTGGAACGCCACCTCAGCTGTCAGGTGCACATCGAACTGCATGACCCGCTCGGGTTCGCACTGCCCTGGTGCCACGCCGGCGAAGCCCAAGCAGGGTCCGCCCTCCCACTCGTCGGCCTTTCTGGCACCAGATACGGCACCCTGACGCTGCCAGCAGGCACCCGGCCCGGCCCCCAGGACTGGTGGCTGCTGACCAGCGCCGCGCTCCTGCTGTCCACCACGGGCCGGGACGTAGAACGAGAACGTGGCTCCCTCTACCTCCAACTTGCGCGAACAGTCGCAGAGACTTCCACCTTACAGGCCGCCGCGCACCACCTCGAGCAGACCTTCACCGACCTCAGACTACCGGTGACATGCTCGGTCAAGCCAGGGGGACGGCTTACGACCACCGTCCGCACCGACGGCACCAGAACCAGTACCGACATCCCTCTTCCCGACACCGACCACCACCTCCGACTCTGCCACCAGCCGTCTTACGACAGCTGGCTCCCCCCAGCCACAGAACTTGAGCTGCTAGGGGCGTATGTGCAAGCGATCGAGGACCGCAACGCGGCGGCCGCCGCCGCACACACCCACCTCGCCCATCTCACCATCGCGCAGCTGCGAGACACGACCCAGGTCGACCACCTGCTGCACGAGCTGCGCAACCACACCGCCACCCTCGTCGCCCTCCTCGACCTGCTCCGTGCCGACCAGCTCCCCCAACCCGCACTCCTCGACAACCTGGAACGCACCGCCGCCCGCCTGTCCACCGCCGTAGACACCTCCCCACCCCCCGACAACGGGGCTGCCCTGTTGCGGACAGCACGCCTTCGCCCCGGGCACGCCACCGTTCCAGAACTCCGGGACGGCCCCGTCGATCTGCCCGCGTCAGTACCTGCGTGCCGCCCCACCCCGCGCCTGCACGATCGGTGACGCCTGTTACCGGCGACCGCAGGCCTGCCGATGCCAACCAGCCAGATGCTCCACGACGGAATGGTGCTCGACGGTGAGGTGAACCACCTTGCCGACTTTGGTGCATTCGTCGACATCACCACCCCCGACGGCACCGTCCTCACCGGACTGGTGCACGTCACCGAGATCGGAGACCGGGTCGAGAACCCCTATGCCGAACTGGAAGATGGAGAACCGGTCACCGTCAAAGTGCTCCGCATCCGAGACGACGGCAAGATCGACCTGTCGATCCGCCAGGCAGACCCCGAATGGGATGCGGCGGACGCACCACCACAGCGACCCTCCGACCTCCAGGACGTGAACCGGCAGGTGCGCAAGTTCATGCACCAGTCCCAGGTGCTGCAAGGAGAGCTGCGCAAACAACGGCAACGCCGACGCGACCCGGCCACCTACAGCCGACAGCGCCGCCGCAAACAACGCCGCTGACGTGCCCGCCCCACCCACCCCCCTCGCACTCGCAACCGCGGTAGACAAAGCCACCGGTGACGGGCTGCGACGTGCCCGCGAAGCCGTCGCCAACGGGAACCGGCAGGCGGCCGTCGGCCACCTCGAACGGGTACTCGCCCACCGGCAGTCACTCACCGAAGCGTTCGACCTGGCAGCGGACCACCAGCAGATCGCGACAACCGCCGACCACCTCGCCGCCTCCGCCGCTGCGCTGCGCACCGCCAACGCCACACTGGCCGCCCTGCTCGACGGCGACCTGGCCGCTGCAGCAGCCCTCCTCAACCAGCCCGGCAGCGGCAGATGAGTGGAGCCGACCAGCCCCTGGTGCGCAGCCGCCGCCACTTCTACCAGGTGTGGACAGCGG
>SL_7KL_010_BRINEDRAFT_10000516_pt1 | contig 18289 bp, 15 predicted proteins | sample SodLak_010_BRINE_FD_10663 | JGI IMG/M metagenome (IMG submission 10663)
AAACCTCCTGTGGAGTGACATCTATCTGTCGGCGCCCGAATCCGATTTTGTCCGGGAACCCAGGATGGATACCCAATGCAACGTCGTTTTTGTCTGCTAGCGCGACGGTCTTACGAAGGACATGTGGATCACCGGCATGATATCCACCCGCGATGTTTGCAGACGTAATATACGGCATTACCTCCGCATCGCGACCCATCGTCCAGTTGCCGAAGCTCTCTCCCATATCACAGTTTATGTCGATCGTTACCATACAGAACGTATTCGACGGTACGACAAATATACGTACTGCCTGCGGAAAGACACAGTCTGAGAATTGGACGGGTAGCCCGCCTCAATTAGCGGTACACACCACTATGTCCGCTGTTACCGGAGCAGTTTGCCGGATAACTGCGGACAAAGTGGGGTGGGTTCAAAAGAGAAGAAACGACAACACCGCCGTGTCCGGAGTAAAATAGGTTTTCAGTCCTTAAACAGCCGATTTTCGATTTTCACTGTTTTATTTTGGTTAATATTTGGGTGAATATATCATCCACACCACCTCGTCCGGAGTTATTGGGACGACACTTGCAAGAACAGCGGACAAAGTGGTGTGTTACAATTCATAATTGGCCGTCGTTGTGGTGTGAAAATCTGACAACCAATAGCGTCGAAACGAGATATACAGCCGGTGAGAACGCGGATTATTCCGATCGGTCCAGGATAGTACGATTCCACAGCTCGGTACTTGATCGGTCATAAACGGGAATGTATACACGAAAATGTATACTAACACACTCCCCCCACTTTGTCCGCTGTTCTTCCACGAGAGTGTGTCGGTGAAAATACTCCCGGAGAATATTTCCGGGAGCTTGGAACAAACGAAAACAAATAGTCGTTGTATGGACACGAATTAATCCAAATATATTTAGAATTAATTCGTTTAATTGCCGTACGGACTAACTCAAACGCTATCAATAAAAAGGTTGTGCTTGATGTAGTTTTTCGTGGATATTTTTGACGACCTACGTTCGTTCGGATTAACAGCGGACAAAGTGGAGGGGGTGTGTTAGCTGTTTCTTTATAAGGAATTAGAACAGCGGACACTCCGGACACGGTGGTTTTATGATACACGTCGTAGATACTACATGTAGGAACGATAATGGGACTATTCGAACGCGATACAGAGATCTACAAAGACCGGGACGCGCTCCGGGAAGATTACCAACCCGAGAAACTTGTTGGTCGTGATGAAGAGATCCAAATGTATCAAGCCGCCCTCCAACCCGTCATCAATAGCGAGCAGCCAAACAATATTTTTTTGTACGGAAAAACAGGTGTTGGAAAAACTGCTGCCACGAAGTATCTGCTCTCGCACCTGGAAGATGATGCAGAACAGTATGACGACATCGATCTCAACCTCATTTTTCTCAACTGCGATGGATTGACATCATCTTACCAAATCAGCACTCGCCTCGTGAATGAGCTACGCGATGAAGCAAACCAAATTAGCACGACAGGGTACCCTCGTGCAACAGTGTATGAGATGCTTTGGTCAGACCTCGATGACCTTGGTGGGACTGTCATTATTGTGCTTGATGAGGTCGATCACGTCAAAGATGATTCTATACTGTACCAACTCCCGCGTGCGCGAGCAAACGAAAACCTCACTGAAGCTAAAATCGGAATTATCGGGATCTCAAACGATTTTTCCTTCCGTGACGATCTCTCTCCAAAAGTTAAAAGCTCCCTCTGTGAACAGGAAATTCATTTTCCAGCCTACGATGCAAGCAATCTAAAACAAATATTAGAACAGCGAGCAACTGTCGCGTTCCATGAAGGGGTCCTCTCAGATGGGGTTATTCCACTGTGTGCTGCATATGGTGCGAAAGATGCTGGTGATGCACGACAGTCGATCGACCTTCTAATGAAAGCAGGTGACTTAGCACGTGAGGAAGACACATCAATCGTCACTGAAGACCAAGTTGAACGAGGTCGCAGAGCGCTTGAACGTGGCCGTATTGAAGAAGGTATCAGTGGTCTCACCCAACATGGTCATCTCGTTTTATATGCGTTGTTAACGTTTGACCTTGAGAATGAGACGCCAGTCCGATCGCGAGATGTCCGCCCTCGTTACACTCGGTTTACCCGACTTGCACAACGAGATCCACTTGTGCCACGTCGAATGCGCGATCACCTCTCTGAACTTGCGATGCTTGGAATCGTCTCTGTTACTGAACGAAACGAGGGACGTCGCGGCGGAACGTACCGTGAATATGCGATCGATATGGATCTCTCGTTGATTATTTCTGCGCTTGATGACATTATCGCCGAAGTTGGTGTCCATGAATCGTTATCATCGTATCTCGACACAGCAAACGAACCGCAAATAACCGGCACGCTCGCGGACTACTGAGAATAACGGACTACAGGGTACCTTTGTCTGATGGTAACTCCATAATCGATTGACAACGTATTGATGCCAGGATATAATTACTCCGGACATAGTGGTGTTTTCACACTGATCGGCTCATAGTTTCGCTTCCTAGTGACAAATGAGTTCGTAACACTCGATGATTAGCCATTGTAACAAAAAATATCCGTAAAGAATGGGGTTTCGACAGAAACAGCGTTCTGTTACCCAAGGAAGTAGCGTAACCATGGGTTTTGTTTCACCAGCTGTGTCTCTTCGAGATATCGATCGACACCGATGATCCGACCGGCACCCCATGCACCAAGTCCGAAAAGAAGTAACAAGTAGACAAATGAGCTATCAATGAAGTAGCCGTTTTCGACTGGGAATCCTTCCATGAGCCCACCTTGCCATGCAGCGGTCCAAAAGAACAACATTTGCACTCCACCGGCTGTGTTGAATCACCATACAGCAGCGAGGTAGGCCGCTAAATCAAAGGAGTTGAAGCGGGAAGATTCGGTTGCCTATGACACAAATCTCCCGCTTCATCGGGGAAGTTGTGCCGGTTGCTCAAAGAGTTACTGGCGATGGAGGCGAATCCGCCGCCCCGGAAGGTGGCGGCGGATTCGCCGACTATGCACTCGTTTCCCTTCACTGTCTGCGGATTTACCTCGATTCATCGTACCGCATGACTATCGACCTGCTCAAAGAGATGCCACAAATAATCGGGGAGATCGGCCTCAACGCGGCCGATCTCCCCGCACCGTCCACGTTGTGTAAGGCGTTCGACCGGATCAGCATGAGCGTCTGTCGAGTGCTGCTGCGCCAGTCGGCGCAGCTGCACGATCTCTCTGAACACGCCGCGATTGATGCCACGTTCTACGACCGCTCACCAGCGAGCCGTCACTACTGCCAGCGAATCAGCTACCGCGTTCAAAAACTCAAAGTCACGAAGCTCGTCGATACAGCGTCTCAAGCTGTCCTTGACGTTCACTGCTCAACGAATCGGGAAGGAAGCGACGCAGACCTTGCTGAGCAGATCGCCCGCCGGAACGCGGGCGATCTGCGATCTCTCGCCGCCGATAAAGGATACGACAAGCAATCGCTTCGTGAAGGACTACGCGAGCTCGGGATCAGACCGCTGATCAAGCACCGTATCTTCGCTCCGTACGACCACGCACACAACGCTAGAATCGACGATAACTGCTACAATCAGCGCTCTATGACCGAAACCGTGAACTCGGCTGTGAAGCGCTCGCTCGGCTTCGCCGTGCGAGCGCGGTCATGGTTCCGTGAGTTCCGCGAAATCGCGCTGATGTGTGTCGTCTATAACATCAAACGCTTCGTCAAACAGTGAATCTCTACGCCTTACAGCGATTCAACACAGCCACTCCACCCATCATTGCGGCAAATCGGAAGAATGCTCCAAAGAGCAATGCAAGACCGATGAGTATCTGGCCGAAAATAACGAGTGGATCAACGATCGCACCGTACTCTGCAAAGAACAGAAAGACCCCTTGTAATGGGTTCCCATCCGCGATCGCATTCTGTAAAAATCCAGTGGAGGACCACGCTAATGGATCACCGATCCCATCTGTGAGTAGTTTTTCTAACCCTGCTTGAAGGAAGACCCATGCAATCACTACGCGTAACCCAAGCATGGAGTATGCAAGCCATGTCTCCGAATAGTTGAACTGTACCTCACGTCCGAGTAGCTCGGACTGAAGAGTCCGTTCTGCTGGTTGATTTGACATCGTACTCTGACCTCAAGTACGAATTTAACTGACAGGTATGAATAGCCACAAGCAGATTCTTTACATGCGAGAATACACCGACTCCAGCTAAACAGAGCCTGTAATGATAAATGTATTCTGTGACATCCTCCCACGACTGAAGTCGTGGGCTTCCCACGCCCGTTGCGCTGGGTTGGGAACTTACGTTTACGACCCGACACGCCGATGGGAGTGCCACGCCCCCGTTACTCCTATCTTGATCATTATGCGTTCTGGGGACGACTAAAGTCGTGGGTTTTCTCGCCTAATCTCTATAATATAAGTTGGGCTGGCCCAAGCGCACCGTACTCACTTTTATTCAATGTAATATCCACTGCTTTTTCGAATGAATGTAAACCATCTAATTCGTGTGTTATGTACCGATCGATCGTCACATCGCCATCAGCTACCATCTGCGTTGCAATCGTTCCAGTCGTTGCATTGGGCCCGACAGAGACAACACCCTTCCTCGGATTGACCCACTTGATTGATTTCGACCTGAACTTTCGTGGAGTCATTGAGACGTCACCAACAATATGGCCGACTTGGACGATTGTTCCACCGGTCCGAACAATTTGATATGCAAGTGCAAGCGGATCGTTCCCCTCGGTCGCGTTTGTTTGTGTCCCTCCTGCGGCCTCAAAAACAACATCTGCACCGATCGAATTTGTTATTTGTGCTACTGCTTCAGAGACGTCGGTTGTTTTTGCATCAATTGTTGTTAATCCTTCATCACGTGCAATTTCCAATGGTTTTTTTCGAACATCAATACAGAGCACTTCTTGTGCACCAAAGTTGGCTGCAAGCTGTGCACATTGAAACCCAACGACACCTGTTCCAACGACAGCAACGATATCTCCGGGTGAAATATCTGCATCGAGTGTACAGAGCACAGAGCTCGCCAACGGCTGCATTGCAGCACCTGCTGCATCTGTTATTCTTTGTGGAAGCTCTTGGACCGCCTCTGCGGGCAACGAAATATACTCTGCAAGTGCACCGGGTCGATCGAAGCCTAAGCTTTGTTTGTTTGTACAGAAGTGTGAGTATCCGCTGCGGCAGTATTCACAGCTTCGACATGGTGGCTTTCCCGGTACATATACACGAGTGCCGACGGATACGGTTGAGACATCCTCACCAACCGCGACCACTTCACCTGTAAACTCATGCCCAAATAGACTGTAATCGCCGTTTGCAATTCGATTTTTAATCGTGTCATGATGGGCGATGGGTTCACCGCGAAACAACAAACACTCCGTGACGCTCAATTGGACCCGAGAAACGTTGACAAGTACTTCATCTGTGGATATCTTGGGCTTGGGTAGTTCCGAAATACTGGACTGATTGAACTGTTTTGTTAACACTGCTTTCATATTCCAATATCTACGTTCTCAGTTATGATTCTTGGTGTCACGGAAAGTTGTCTCTCTCTGACTGGATCAATTATTTTGCTTTATTTCAATGACGGATCGAATTCATTTATTATTTCTCTTGATATAACTTTTATTTTTCTTCAATTATAAGAAAATAATGCACCAACAGATTCAAAATATCAATATCCATAATTTGCAACACAGGTTTATATTACGGTGTTCTGGACAAACTATTATGACAAGCGGACGTAAGCCGAAGGTACTCTTGAGACGTACCTATGATCGATTGCGTGGTCGATATATGTTTAAAATCGGTGCTGCAGTGCTTTTAGTTACTGCAGTACTTCTTGCTGGTAGCGCCTTCACATTCACACAGACGCAGGCAAACGTTTCAAGCGATGCCGAAAATACGTTAGTAACCGCAGCAGAACGCGAGGCACAAGGTATCGACGGGTGGATCCAAGAACGCGACGAAGACGCTATTACGATTTCTTCACGGCCCATTCTGTTAGTTGGCGAGACGTATGATATTCGTGATTATCTTCAAGAAAGCCAAGAGCTTCTCCCGAACCATGTTATTGATATCCACCTATACAATATGGACACAAATACCATCGAAATTAGCACCAGCCGCGAGCATGACCAGCGAGAAGTTACAACCGCGGATCGTCCGTGGGGTGTTGATCTGGATGCATTTAGTAGCTCGGAGGAAGTTCGGTCATTTGAACCCTATGAAGCGGACGGTGAGCAACGGCTTGCATTTATGAGTCGGGTTGCTGGCCAGGGTACATATGCTGTTGTCTTAGTAACTGATCTATCTGCTCGTGGAGCACTTTTGGAGCCCCCAGTTGAGGGGAGCGTCATGGAAGTTATGTCAACCGATTCGGGGGGCGTTGTAATTGCAGCTAACTCCGATGCAATTTTACAGGAATACTTTGCACTCGAAGCACTTCCGCATCTCAATGATGAACTTACCACCGCACGCGTCGATACTGTGACGAATGAACACGAACTCATTGATGATTCTCAAATGGTTGTTGCGCAGGTTCCGATCGAACAGAAACCGTGGGCTGTGACTATAGCTGCGCCTCAAGATACGATCTATGCAACAACTGGTGCTGTCACCCAAAATATTCTGTTGCTTGTTGCAATATCTATCTTCGGACTCGTTGGACTTGGTGCTGTCATCTCACGTGATATAAATAACTCACTTGATGACATGACGTCCTACGCCGAAGAGATCGAACAGGGTAACCTTGAGGTTCAGATAGATCGCTCTCGGGCTGACGAGTTCGGCCAACTTGCACAGCTCTTTGTTCGGATTCGTGATACGCTGCAAGCGCAGCTCACAGAGGTTGAAAACAAAGCAACACAGGCAGATGCAGCCAAAGCCGAGGCAGAACAGTTTGCTTCACATCTTGAATCAAAAGCCCGCGAGTATGAAGCCGTCATGGATGCGTGTCGCGATGGTGATCTATCCGCTCGGCTGGATGCTCACTCCGAAAGCGAAGCGCTCGAACAAATTGCAGTCTCATTCAATGAGATGCTTGAGTCGCTCGAAGCAACAGTTGTCGACGTCCGACACTTCGCCGAAGACGTTCAAGCAACAAACGAACGACTTGTTTCTGATATTGCAGACGTAAATGAATCTAGTATCGAGGTTGCAACCTCAATCGACGAGATTGCACACGGCGCTGAAGAACAGCAATCAAATCTTGATCAAGTCGCAACTGAAATGAACAACCTCTCCGCGACGATCGAAGAGATCGCATCCTCCTCTGAATCTGTCGCAGGGAAATCCGAACGTGCGGTTGATGCTGTTGAATCAAGTAAGAATGATGCGAAAGCAGCGATTGACGAAATACAAGCGATCAAAACACAAGCCGATCAGACGATTGAGGAGATTGATGCCCTTGACGAGCAGGTCCGAGATATTGCAGAGATAACTGACTTCATCAGTAATATGGCCGACCAAACAAACATTCTAGCACTCAATGCTTCAATTGAAGCAGCCCGTGCAGGGGATGCAGGATCCGGATTCGCTGTGGTTGCAGATGAAGTAAAGTCTCTCGCTGGTGAAACACAGGAGGCGGCCGAAGACATCGAAGCCATCGTGGATAACCTCCAAACACAGACAAACAGAACTGTTGCTGACTTCGAGACGGTTCACAGCCGTGTCGAACGAGGAATTGAGGTAATCGAAAACGCAAATGAGTCACTTGCAACTGTCGAATCACACGTTTCGGAAACAAACTCAACGATACAAGATATTAATCAGTCAACCGAGCGTCAAGCGGTCTCAACCGAGGAGGTCGCATCAGCGGTTGACGATGTTGTTTCGATTTCGGAAGAGTCAACTAGCGAGGCACAATCCGTTGCAAGCGCAGCAGAGCAACAACAGCAAATCATTGCTGCAGTTGGTGATCGAACCGACTCGCTAACGCAAAATGTCGAACAGCTGGGAGACCAGCTTGCGCAGTTTACGACCGACGAGACACAGCAAAATACGTCAGATACGGAAACAGCTACTCAACCCCCTGAACAGCTTGCTGATGGGGGGATTACAGACAATGGAGAGCCTGAATCGAAAGATGAGCACACAACATAATTAATACTCTTTTCGTATTTATTCATCGTAGTTCACGAAGGGGCAAAGTTAAGCGGGAGACACAATATTTTATACATCTGTTTAGTAGGTGATGCAATGAAACAGCTCATACAACGGATGACTGCAGTTGCTGCTCCAAAAGTCACTGGCCCAGTTACTGTCGGTCATGGTGTGAACGAATTTTTGTCGATCGTTATTCCACCAGTTATTCCGCTTCTTGTCTCTGATTTTGGTATTACATACGCACAGGCGGGGTTTTTGTTAACAATATTCTTCATCATGTACTCTATTTTCCAACTTCCTGCCGGAATTGTGGCCGATCGGATCGGCAAACGTCCGCTCATGATTGTTGGACTGTTTGGAATGTCCATCGGCATTTTGCTTGCAAGCCTTGCAGAAAGCTATGGTATGTTACTCGTTGCACAGTCGATTACCGGTATTAGTGGCAGCACATATCATCCAACGGGAATGTCGATTGTTAGCGATGTTGAAACAAGCGAAACAGAAGGAAAAGCGATGGGCGTATTCGGGTTTGGTGGTGCACTCGGAACGATGCTGTCACCAGTAATCGTCGGTGGACTTGCGATCGTCGGTGGATGGCGAATCGCACTTGCTGGCGCTGCGATACTGGCTGCGGTCGTGACAGTTGGGAGCGCAATTCCACTTCTTCGATCCAATACAAAAGCAGATCCACCAATGGCAACCGATGGTGGGAAGACCCACTCCATGCGCGGCCGTCTCGCGAAACTGAATGTGTTGCGATCGGTCCCACTGAGCAAAGGACTTGTACTGTTGTTTTTGGCAACAATGATCCTATCGATGCAGCATCGTGCGATTCAGACGTTCACAACGTCTTATATTGCCGCAGAGACTGGTGCATCGCTCAGTGCTGGAAATCTCACGTTTTTTGCACTGCTTGTTGGAGGAAGTGTCGGCTCGTTATGGGCTGGTGACCTAGCTGACCGATTTAGTCGTGAGTTGTTGGGTGCTAGTGCTGCGATCGGAACTGCTGTATTTGTTGCCGGGACGATCGCCGTAACATATGTGATTGGCTCCCTCCCGTATGTGATTGTTGTGAGCGTGTTTTCTGTCTGGTTTGTTGTTATTGGTGTCCTGATGTATGCAAGCTATCCAGTCAAAAATGCGCTTGTCTCTGATAAAGCAGAAAAATCATACAGCGGGAGCCTTTTTGGTATTATTCAAACCGCATCAGCGATCGGCAGTGCAAGTGGGCCTGCAGTTTTTGGTGCGATAGCAACGAGATGGGGTGTGATTGCGGCGTTCCCATCAATTGCAGTTGTCAGCGTTATTTTGGCTGTTCTGTTTGTACTCCTGTGGCTCGATACCGATCGCACATAGTTTCTCAAAATAGTTGGGTGACGGCTGCTCAGCGTACGTCTGCAGTGAGTGTGCCGACACCGGACACTTCAGCACGGACACGATCGCCAGAGCGGATGACACCTGCCCCCGGCGTTCCGGTCGAAATCACATCACCTGGCTGTAGGGTCATTACTTCCGCATGGAAAGACAACAACTCCGGCGGCGAAAAGTGCATTGCATCCAGTCCATTTGCAGCGATCTCAGTATCATTAACGATGGTTGAGACAGCGATCTCTTCGAGCGCCGCGGTCGTCGCTGGTGCGGTGAGCCACGGTCCAATCACAATAAATGTGTCAAAACTTTTTGACCGGGTCAAAAAGCGTGGATTTCGTTGCAAGATGTCTTCCGCAGTCATATCGATGATTGGGACAAATCCTGCAATCACGTTGTCAAACTCCTCTTCGCTCACGTGTGAGCATGTTTGTCCGATAACAATTCCAAGCTCTGCCTCCGCTGTCACCCGATTGCTCTGTTCAGGCAGCCGAATTGGGCCTCCTGGTGGGGCTACAGCTGTGCTCGGCTTCATAAAGCTTGCTGGCTCTTCGGGGCTTGATTCATCTAGATCTGCTGCGTGGTCTCCGTAGTTGAGCCCAATTCCCCAGAGTTTTTGTGGGTCGAATGGGACACCAAATCGAACCTCCTCGGTTGGGATTCGTGCTGCAGGAGCCGAATCAAGGTCGATCGACTCTGCATTCATCGCAGCCCTAATCGGATCCTCACAGTGAGGAACCGCAGCAGCAAGTGGCACAAACCCATCCGCATCACCAACGATTGCTGTTCCACTCGTCGTGGTCGCAAATCGAAGTGGGTTCGACATCAGCTTACTCCTCTCTGTCTGTCCAAAAGTCGAACGATCGGCCTGGCGCAAACACGTCAAGCCCAACTGCCCGTTCGTCTCCCGTATTTTCAACGCGGTGTGACTCCCAGCTCTCTAACCATACGGAGTCATACTGTTGGAGGGTTACTTCATCATCTTCGGTAAAAATCGTGAGTTCCCCTTCGAGACAGAGACAGACTTGCTCGTTCTCGTGGTCATGCATTGGTGATGTGTGTCCTGGTGGCTTTTCAAACCATTCGAAAGTAAACTTGTCACTGCCTGCAAGGGCTGCCCGACCCCATCCTTCGTCTGGTTCATACGTCTCTGCGTCATCAAACGCTACGTGCTCCATGATACTTCCTCACTGGCCCCAGTAAAAATAGTTCCGTATGTGTCCGAATTTGTGGCGTTCTTTATGTTTTGATCACTGCAGCGACAGTTTCGATCGGATGCGGTGGTTCAGAATCACTATCTGGGTTGTCATGCAGCTGTGTTCTGCATGATGCACCCGGTGCAACAACCAATTCACCCGAACTTTTTTCCACTTGGTCATACAGAATCTTTCCGATCGCACGACTCATTTCACGGTGCTCAGCCTCATAACCGAACGAGCCAGCCATGCCACAGCAGGTTGAATCAAGCGGATCAACGCTGTATCCTGCACGTCTGAGGACGCCTACTGCATGATGGTCTTTCTTTGTAGATTTCTGATGACAGTGGCCATGGTAGGTAACCGATGTTTGTCCTGCGGTATCCTCATCGAAGGCAATCTGTTCATCTAATCGGTAGGTGTCAATATACTCTAACACTCCGTAGGTATTTGATGCAACGGATTCAACAGCATCTCCGGAGAGAAGATCGAGATAGTCAGATTGGAACATCACCGCGTCAGACGGCTCGACAACGACGATATCATACCCATCTGCAACAAGTGGAGACAGTGACGCTACGTTTTTTGATGCAGTCTCACGCGCAATATCAATGAATCCTTTCGAATACGGTGGCCGACCGCTGCTTGTAAGATCATCGCGTGGAAGTCGTACATGAATATTTGCTGCTTCAAGGACCTTTACAGCCGCTTTTCCTGCGTCTGGGTGGTTGTAGTTTGTGTAGGTATCCGGAAAGAGTACGACGCTTCGATCAGCTGTTGCTTCAGCGACTGTTGCCCCACCACGGGATTCAAACCAGTCGACAAAGGTTGTTCGATGGAATCTTGGTAGCGATCGATCTTTGGCAATGCCGATCGTTTTCTCCATGATTGTCCGAGAGCCTGGAACAGCTGTTGCAGCGTTTGCGAGCGGTGCAAACGTGCTGCCGAGTGACGAGAGTGCATCGATATTCGCAAAGAGTTTGTCACGGAACGACGCGCCGTGCTCTTCGTGTCTTGCATGCGTGATCTCGGCTTTCATTTTCGCCATATCGACGCCGCTTGGACAATCCTTTGTACAGCCTTTACAACCGACACACAGATCGAGCACTTCTGTTGCGAATTCCTCAGAGAGCAGTTCTTCTTCGGGAAGTGATCCACTCATTGCTTGTCGAAGCATGTTCGCGCGCCCACGCGTGGCTTGGATCTCCTCTTGGCTTGCTCGATAGGTTGGACACATGACGCCACCGACTGTCTCTTGGGCACCACGACAGCCTCCACAGCCGTGACAAAGCTCAACCATTCCTTGATATCCGTTTTCATTATCCCAGTTGAGTGCTGGATCAAATCCGGAATCAAATTCATATGATGGTGAGAAGCGAAGGTTCTCCGTAATATCGTGATCACCACAGATGTTTCCTGGATTCAGAATCCAATCTGGATCGTACGCGTCTTTGAGCTGTCGGAACGCATCCCATAGTTGATCGCCGTACAGCTTCCGGTTCCACTGGGTTCGTGCACGCCCATCACCATGCTCTCCTGAGACGGATCCACCGTATTTAATAACTAAATCAGTCACTTCGTCTGCGATCTGCTCGTAGGATTCGAGCCCATCAACAGTTTTTGTATTTATTAGTGGTCGAATATGTAACACACCCGGGCCCGCATGTGCGTAGTAACTTGCGAATGTATCGTGTGCGTCCAGTACGTCTTGGAACTCCGCAACAAACGCAGGGAGATTTTCTGCGGGAATCGCGGTGTCCTCAATATATGCGATATGTTTCGCATCCGACGTCCGAGAGAGCAGGATCGGAAGCCCTGATTTACGCATTTTCCAGAACTTTGCTTTTGTCTCTTCATCGTGAGCTTCCATCGCAGTTATTGCGATCTGGTCCTGTGTTGTCGTTTTGGCAGCATCTGCAGATGGTTTTGTATCCGGTGTGACTGATGGTACTCGGTCAGCAAGCAGATCTGCAACCTGTTGTTTCCCATGTTCGACATCTTCCGCATAGAATTCAACAAGCAAGACAGAATCCGTCTCATCAGGAAGCAACCCGACAACATCTCTAAACTCCCGTGTCTGTGCGGCTAACTCAAGTAGTACATCGTCCATCACCTCAACTGCTGCTGGACCGTGCTCGAGAATTGGTGCAACATCTTCGAGTGCTTCTAGAATATCCGAGTAGGTAAGCAGTGCCACCGAAGTCGTCTCAGGCACTGGTTCAAGCGAGATTGTTGCCTCCGTAATCAGTGCAAGCGTTCCTTCGCTTCCAGCAAGGAGTCGAGCAAGGTTGACTGTTCCCGGCTCGCTATCTGGGTCTAGCCCGGAGTTGTCCGGTAGCCGTCGCTTACCAGCTGCTTCATCTACCAACATATCGAGATTGTACCCGGAGACGTTACGCTTGAGATCCGGATACCGATCGCGAACCTCAGTAGCTTCCTCATCAAGAATACGAACCACTTCCGCATAGATTCTCGGCAACAGCTCCGAAGCGTCTTCATCAGCCTCCTCTCGAAGTGCCTCTACAGTAATCTCACCAAACGTCGTCACCGTCCCATCTGCGAGCACGGCTTCTACCTCTTCGATGTAGTAGTCCGTTTTCCCGTATTTTAGCGAGTGTGAGCCTGTTGAGTTGTTCCCGATTGCTCCACCAAGTGCGCTCCGATCGCCCCATGCTGGATCTGGTGCAAACTTCAGCCCATGAGAACTAATCGCTTGATTTAGCTCGCCCAGCCGGACACCAACTTCTGCAGTTGCACGTTTTGTACTCGGGTCAATATCGAGTAGCGTATCCATATGCTTCGTGAAGTCGAGGACGACTGCCTCATTAACTGTCTGTCCAGCAAGGCTTGTCCCACCACCTCTCGGAAGCACCGGAATTTCATTCTCAGCACAGTATGAGACAACTGCTGCGACATCTTCGGTCGAGGTGGGCATCACAACACCGATCGGAGGCACCTCGTACGCCGATGCGTCGGTTGCATATAGCTGTCGAGTATAGCTATCAAATCGGACATCCCCATCAACTATCTGTTCAAGATCAGAAACAAGTGCCGGTCGATTAATTTCATCGCTTACATAATCATACGCCTTATCACCCAAGGCAGGATCCTGTTGTCTTTCCGATAATTCCGTAGCCATTAATTGTCTCTTGGAAGTCGGAGCATAAAGAAGCTCTCCAGAGGATACGAATATTGCCGCACCTGGCTGCGGTGAGAACTATCCTCTGGGTAGTGCTGCACCCGGTCCAAAGTACCGGTGATCATCGTTGGCTTAGCGAACTGTTTTAATCATCAAGTTAGATACGTACACACATGGATCTAGAAATTGCAGGTAATGCAGCGCTTGTGACTGCATCTAGCCGTGGTCTTGGAAACGCTTCCGCAACAGCACTTGTTCGTGAAGGAGTCAATGTTGCGATCAACGGACGGAATGAAGAAGAGCTAGAGGCCGCAGCTGAGGAGCTTCGTGAAGAAGCAGCCGATGGTGCACGAGTTGTTCCAATTGTTGGTGACCTCACAAATAAAGATGATATCAAAAACCTCGTCGAGACAACGGTCGACGAATTCGGTGGGCTTGATCATCTTGTAACCTCTGCTGGTGGACCACCAAGTGGACCATTCCTTGAGACGGACGATGACGACTGGCAGCATGCCTATGAACTGCTTGTCATGAGTGTCGTACGGCTAACCCGCGAGGCTGCAGAGCCACTCACTGCGGACGGTGGCGGTACGATCGTCAACATTACTTCACGGAGTGTCAAAGAGGCAATCGGATCGCTTGTGCTCTCGAACTCCGTTCGAATGAGCGTTATTGGTTTGGAAAAAACGCTTTCAAAAGAGTTTGCACCGGATGTCAGAGCAAACGCAGTGCTTCCGGGTGCACATGAGACCTCACGTATCCGAGACCTCATCGAACAGGGTGTGGAGCGCGGCGAGTACGAAAGCTACGAGCAAGGGCTGAAAGCACGAGGCTCATCGAACCCGCTTGGCCGAATCGGTGATCCTATGGAACTCGGAAACACCGTTGCGTTCCTTTCCTCGCCAGCGTCTGGCTATATTAACGGTCAGTCGATCGTCATTGATGGCGGCTCCGGAAATTCGAACCTGTAACAACGCCCCGCCCACGCAACATTACGCTTTTTTTACGATCGAACAAATCGCCGCAACCAAACGATTATTGATGTCTGTTATCAACTATATCATATGGATCTCGGATTAGAAGACGCATCAGTATTTGTTGCAGCTGCAAGCAAAGGGCTTGGACGTGGCACAGCAGAACAGTTTGTTGCTGAAGGTGCAAACGTTGCGATTGCCTCACGAAGTAGCGAAAACTTAGAAACCGCACGTGAAGAAATTCTTGAACAGACTGGTCGTGAAGAGTCCGCAGTGATCACTGTGGAGCTTGATCTCACAGATACCGAGGCAATCGACCAAGCAGTTCAAGAGGCGATTGACGCGTTTGGTGGATTAGATGTCCTCGTTACAAACCACGGTGGTCCAGCAAACACGTTGTTTGATGAAACATCGCTTGCGGAGTTCGATGCTGGATATAATGATGTTCTTCGGAGTACGATCGCACTCTGTAAGGCGGCACTCCCTGCGCTTCAAGAATCCGGAGGCGCAATTACGCACCTTGTTGCAGCCTCTGCCAGTGAACCGACTCCGTACGGATCGCTCGGAAACGTCTTCCGGCCGGGAATCTATGGCCTTTCAAAAGTGCTTGCAAACGAACAAGGCGAACACGGCATTCGATCGAACTGTGTTGCACCACGTGGTGTCTTATCCGATCGAATTGAATCGAAAATCAAAGCCCGTGCAGAGCGTGAAGGAATCAGCGAAGAACGCGTCCGTGAGCTCCGTGTCGAAGAGCTTCCGGTTACAGAGATGGGGACAACAGAAGAGTTCGGGAAAGCCGTCGCATTCGTCTCCTCTCCAGCAGCGAACTACATCACCGGATCCGTAATCCCAGTTGACGGTGGCTGGAGTAGCCGTATTCTCTAAGTCAGTTTCGGCAGTTTCGCATCAATTTAATTTTGCTTACGTTCTGGAACAAGCGTTGGTGTCGGGTAGCTGCCACCGTTTGCATGTAGTACCTGTCCTGTGATGAATGATGCTCGATCGGACACGAGAAAACAGCACACATCCGCAATCTCATCTACCGTGCCAAGTCGGCCAAGCGGTGTTGACTCGATAACCTCTGTTTCGATTCGGTCCCACTCTTCCGTTCGAGTCCGATTGACATCAATCAGACCGGGTGAAAGGCCGTTAATTCGTATATTATCGCTCCCCAACTCCGTCGCTAGCTGTCTTACTTGACCTTCAATACCGAACTTTGAGCCGTAGGAGTGGGCATGGTTGTGTTTTCCAAGATACACCATTGCTCCAATCAGATTCACGATTGCTCCGCCTCCCCGTTTTTGCATATCCGGAACAACTGCCTGCGTTGTCAACAGGAGCCCACGGAAATTCACATCTTGAACACGGTCGATATCTTCTGGCTCAATATCAAGAAACGGCTTTGCCTCTCGGAACGTTGCATTGTTAACTAGAATATCAATCGGTCCAAGCTCCTCACGAAGATCGGTAACAACGCGATCGATGTCGTTTGGATCACCGAGATCTCCCAATGAGATTGCTGCGTTGGAGCCATGTTTTCGAACACGCGCTGCCGTCTCTTCGCACCCATCTCGATCGTGCTGTGCTGTGATACCAACATCGGCACCTGCTTCTGCAAGCGTCTCTGCAATTGCTTGCCCGATGTTTTTGCTCGACCCGGTCACAATCGCTGTCTTTCCAGTAAGGTCCATGCTACTTTATTGCACAGCTGGCGTTCTATAGAAGGTGATTGCGGCAGAACATTCCGATGTCTCTTGGGGTAACACTGTGTTCTTGTACTTACTCTGAGCGGAACTCTGTCTGGTACGCTGTTGCATCAACCCGATCCTCACGAAGCGGCCATACTGCAAGGAGTGTCGCAGGCTCATCTGACGTTGCACGTGAGGTGTGTTCAATACCAGGTGGGATTGTTAGCATATCATACTGTTTGAGCGAGACACGCTCATCACCAACGATGAAATCAAGTTCGCCTTCCACAACAAGGTTGGTCTGCTCCCATGGATGTTTATGTGGTGGTTTGTCCTCTCTCTCCGGTCCGATCGTTGTAAATCCGATCATCTGGTCGATTCCACGGAACACAACTTGTTTGAACCCTGGCTCGTCCCGAACTGGAGGCACATCTTCCATATTGTACACCGATGGAATCTCAGATGGTATGTAATCTCGTACCATATCAGATAGATGAATGCAGCGTATTTAATAGCAATTGTAATGACAAAAAGCGTGTGACTGTCGGGTTATGCGAGCGTTTCGATGTTTTCGACAATTTTGTCGGCGAATTCGCTGGTTGCGAGTTTGTTTCCGCCGTCGATTTGTCGGTGGAGGTCGTAGGTGACGTCTCCTGCGGCGATGGTGGCTTCGACGGCGTCGCGGACGAGGTCTGCGGCGTCGTTCCAGCCGATGTAGTCGAGCATTTCGCGGCCTGAGAGGATCATTGCGGTTGGGTTGACTTTGTCTTGGCCGGCGTATTTTGGTGCGGAGCCGTGGACGGGCTCTGCGAGTGCGCGTCCGTGTCCGCGGTTGAGTCCGGGTGCGATGCCGAGGCCGCCGATTTGTGCGCCGGCGGCGTCGGACATGTAGTCGCCGTTGAGGTTCATGGTTGCGATGACGTCGTATTCGTCGGTTCGGGTGAGGATTTGTTGCAGCATGTTGTCTGCAATGCGGTCTTTGACGACGACTGTGCCGTCTGGTTGTTCGCCGTCGTACTCCTCCCAGAGTTCGTCTTCGGAGATGACGTCCTCACCGTATTCTTCGGCTGCGAGTTCGTAGCCCCAGTCACGGAAGGCACCTTCGGTGAATTTCATGATGTTGCCTTTGTGCACTAGTGTGACTGAGTCGCGATCGTTTTCGATGGCGTAGTCGATGGCTTCGCGGATGAGTCGTTTCGAGCCGAACTCGGTGATTGGTTTGATACCGATGCCGAGTGGGCCGTCGTGGATGATGTCGTCGATTCCCATGTCGTCCTCGATGAAGGATTTGACCTGTTGGACTTCGTCAGAGCCAGCTTCCCACTCGATACCGGCGTAGACGTCCTCGGTGTTCTCTCGGAAGGTGACCATATCCATTGCGGATGGGTTTTTCACTGGTGATGGGACTCCGTCGAGATGGTATGTTGGGCGGACGTTTGCGTAGAGATCGAGTTTTTTCCGCAGTGCAACATTGAGACTCCGGAAGCCAGCACCGACCGGCGTGGTGAGCGGGCCTTTGATCGCAACGCGGTGTTCGCGGATGAGATTGACAGTCTCCTGTGGCAGGTTCTCACCATATTTGTCGCGCGCAGCTGCGCCAGCGTAGACACGAACCCACGAAATCGATCGGCCGGTGGCTTCAGCAGCAGCGTTAAGAACTTGTTGGGCGGCTGGGCCAACGTCGGATCCGATTCCGTCACCGTAGATAATTGGAATAATCGGGTTGTCGGGAACGTTGAGTTTGCCCGTGTCCTCGTCAGCGAGGGTAATTTTCTC
>SL_7KL_010_BRINEDRAFT_10000517_pt1 | contig 18270 bp, 18 predicted proteins | sample SodLak_010_BRINE_FD_10663 | JGI IMG/M metagenome (IMG submission 10663)
CCCCTCGAACGTTTCACCCGTGAGTTGTAGATACACATCTTCGAGCGTTGGCTCAGTCCATGTCAGCGAATCATACTGTATGTCTGCCGTATCGATCGTTTTGATAACTGCTGAGATGTCGATCGGTGAGACGTTATGAATGACAACTTCGGAGACGCCGCTTTCGACCGTATACCCGCTCTCTGTCAGTACTGAGACTGCGCTTTCGAGTGCTTTCTCTGCAACTTCGATCACGAGCCGGCTTGTACCACCATGTTCCTGAATGAGTGTGTCCGGCTCTCCAACGGCAACGAGTGAGCCATTTTGTAACAACCCAACCCGATCGGCCAACTGTTCTACCTCATCCATCGAATGGCTTGTCAGAAAGATCGTGGTACCATTGGCGGCAAGCTCCTCAAGCAGCCTCCATAACGCACGTCGGCCTACTGGATCGATCCCAGTTGTGGGCTCATCGAGAAACAACAGATCCGGTTTATTTACAAGCGCAATTCCCACACAAGCTCGCCGTTTCTGTCCGCCAGACAGCTTTTCGTACCATGTATCTGCAGACTCAGCTAACCCAACGGAATCGAGAATGCTCTCTGTCTCTTCCGGTGCATCGTACAGCCCACCGTAGTATGCAATCAACTCACGCGCGGTGAGCCGCTCGGGCGGCGTAAAGGACTGTGGCAACAACCCAATTCGATCGCTTTGTACTGACTTGGGGGATTCACCAAAGACAGTCACCGTTCCTTCGGCATCAGTTGTCCCAGTAAGTGCACGAATGAGTGTTGTTTTCCCTGCCCCGTTCGGCCCAATAAGCCCGAATATCTCGCCCGTTGAAACCGATAGCGACACACCATCAACCGCGACTGTGTCACCGTACGATCGACGAATATCGTCGGCAACAAGGACCTCGCTCATAGCTATTTCTCCGAACGGTCCGGACCTAAGAATTCTGTTTCTACTGGCAAACCAATTTAGCGACGGCACTCCACTGGACTGTATGGACCGATCGCAACTGGTGACTGCTGGCTTTGCGTCACTGCTTGGTGTCTGTTGTGGCGTCCTTCTCACCGGAGTTGATGGTCTCATTGAGCCACTGTTTCGGGTTGCAGTGCTGTACGCACCCGCAATCGTTGTCAATACTGTGCTTGGAATGTTAGATAGCGGTGCTCGAACGCTGCTGTCTGTCGTCTCTGCGGTTGGGTTCACGGCCATCCTCTTTTTGTTGGTCGCGATCTCGCTGTGGGCCGGTGGTCGTGAGCGCCGCGATCCATGGGGTGCGGCGATCTTCATTACACTTAGTGTTTCGTTCATCTACACTGTCTTACTTACTGGTCGGGCACTCCCTGCGGTGGGCGTTGCTGGAGGTGTGTTTGCAGGCGTTCTTATTGATCCGGGACACGCGATTCGGCGCGGGGCACCCGAAAAAGACCGCCGGCGAAGATTCCTTCGAACGGTTGCTGGCACTGCAGCCGCAGTCCTTCCAATCGGCGCGTTTGGAAGGTACCGTAACCGCGACCCACCGCCGATCGACGCCGTTGATCTTCCTAGAACCGCACAAAGTGACGTTTCGGAACTGCTTGAGCAAGCACACGCGCGATCGTTCTCGCTTCCCGGCTCTCCGGATCTGATCAGCGACATTGGGGAGTTCTACACGGTGGATATCAATCGGCGACCGCCTGTTGTCGATCGTGATCAGTGGACGCTTTCGATTACTGGTGCTGTTGAGCAGTCCCTCACCGTCACATTCGATGAGTTAGTAACCGAGCCGTTGCTGACTGCACCCGCAACGCTCCGCTGTATTGGCGATACACTCAACGGCCCACTGATGGATACTGCTGTCTGGACCGGTGTGGGGCTCGCTTCGCTGCTCGATCGAGCAGGTGTGGTTGGTGAGCATGCGGTTGTTCGCGGTGCCGATGGCTATTTTGAGCGACTCCCCCAAGAGACGCTTGAAACCGCGATCGTGGCCGTTGCAATGAACGGTGAGACGCTACCGAGAGCACACGGCTACCCTGCGCGGCTTGTCATCCCCGGGAGCTGGGGGAAAATCAATACGAAATGGGTGACCGAAATTGAGATCCTAGCCGAACCCGGTGACGGATACTGGACAAACCGCGGTTGGAACGGAACCGCCCCGATGCAGATCGTTGCGAAACTGTGGTCAATCGATTCAGACGGAGACACAATCCGCATTGGCGGCCACGCATATGGTGGAGACACCGGTATTTCGCGGGTCGAAGTCTCAACAGATGGCGGACACAGATGGGATGATGCGAATCTCTCAGCGCCAGTTACAGACGACGACGCTGTTTCGCGCCAGTGGGAGTATTCGTTTACACGTACTGACGATACACACGAGGTTGTGGTTCGGGCGTACGACCGGTCAGGAAACCGCCAAGAGCAACCCACAGCCGATGCATTCCCTGATGGACCCACCGGATGGGTCACGGTCGAACTCTGAGGATGCTGCGGTCTGGTTTGTGGAGACCCACACAGTGAAGGGATAAACTGGTGTATTGAAACATGGACTCTCGACAACTCGGTGCGACAGGTACACGTGTCTCTGAACTCTGTTTCGGGACCTGGCGATTCGGCCGCCGGACCGGTGGCGTTCTTGAAACCTCACAAGAGGATGCCCACGAGTTACTCTCTGCGTTTGCCGATCGTGGTGGGAACTTTATCGACACCGCCAACGTGTATGGTGACCCAAACGGGACAAGTGAGCGTTGGATTGGGAACTGGCTTGAAACACGTGACAGATCCGACTACGTGATCGCGTCAAAGGTCTACTTTGGCTTTGACCCGGACAATCCAAACGGCTCTGGGCTTTCGCGAACACATATCAGAAACCAGATTGACGGGACGCTCGATCGGCTTGACACGGATTATCTCGATCTCTACTACATCCACCGCTGGGACGAGAACACGCCGATCGAAGAGACACTACAAGCGCTCAATGGGCTTGTTGAAGACGGTCGGGTGAACTATCTTGGAGCCTCAACGATGGCTGCATGGCAACTCACCAAAGCGCTGTGGAAAAGCGACGTGAACGACTACGCACGGTTCGACGTTACACAACCGCTATTCCACGCCGCCTACTATGAGGACGTTGCTGAATATCTTGATGTGTGTGCGGATCAAGAGATTGCAGTCTGTCCATATTCGCCGCTTGCTGGTGGCTTTTTGACTGGCAAATATGAGCGGGATGATCCCGATGACCCGAAATCGGTCCGCGCCCCGGATGGCTCACGCGGTAGTTTTGATGAACGATTCGAACGGTTCTATCTCTCTGCTCGTGGCTGGTCCGTGCTCGAAACAATCCAGACGATCGCAGACGACGTTGGTGCAACACCGCCACAGGTTGCACTTCGATGGCTGATGGACCAATCCGAATTTACGTGTATTCCGATCGTCGGTGCACGAACGATCGACCAACTGGACGAAAACGTTGTTGCAGCCGAGATTTCATTAACAGCAGACCAACACAATCGGATCACCGACGCGCGTTACGATGAAGACGGGAACATCATCAAAACATAGCTCACACTACCCGAAGTAGACGGTCTCTCCCTGTTCTGCTGCTTCGTATGCACCAAGCGTTAGCTTTGCTACGTTGAGTCCGTCTTCAGCTGGAATTTTAAGCGCTGCGTCGCCGTTGATAGCGTCGATCGTATTCTGTAGTTTCCGCTTGGTAAGGGTGTCAAACTCCGGCTCTTCAATATAGTGTGTTGTCGTCTCTCCGTTACTCGTGTGCTCGATCGTCTCTCCATCAAAGTGAATCACGCCATCTCGGCCGAAGATTCGGATCGACTCACCAGGAGCAGGTGTCGATTGGCCCGCACCACTGACGCTGATACTCGCAGTGATTGGTGTCTCGTCTCGTTCGAGCGACACTGCGAGCGCGCTGTTCACATCAACAGCAAGTCCGTACGCATCGACTACTGCTGCAACTGCGTTCGGTGTGCTTCGAGTGGTCCAAAGCACTGCATCAAGCAGGTGTGATCCAGAATCAGAGAGCTGTCCACCACCCGAAAGCGCGGGGTTCCCACGCCATGAGGCAGCTGCGAACTCGAACCATTGTTGCTCGAGATGACAGCTGATTGTATGTGGCTCACCGATCGACCCCTTCATCAATGAGTTCTCGAATCGTCTCATACCGTGGGTCGAAATGACGCTGATAGCCGACTGACAGGACAAGATCTGACTCCGCTGCGAGCGCGATTAACTCTTCACCATGAGAGACGTCTGTGACAAACGGTTTTTCAACATGTACGTGCACGCCTTCGTTTAGACAATCTTTGATTCCCTGATAATGCAGCGTATGTGGGGTGACAATGTTTGCAAGATCCGCATCTGTCTGTTGCAGCAGTTCCTCGTGCGTTTCAAACGTCGGACAGCCAAACTGGTCGGCAAATAGTTCACGGGCATCTGGCGATGGGTCCGCTCCACCAACAAGTGTGACCCCCATCTCATCGAGAACTGCTGCTTCGCCACGGCCAAGATCGCCGAGCCCAATTGCAATAACGTCCATAAATTAGCTCTGAAGATATGGTTTCACACGACGAACGATCGCATCCACATCGTAGTCGTCCGATGTCTTATCAAATATAACCTCACCATCTGCCCGGACAACAAAAATGCCATCATCGCCTGTCACAAGCGAGACTCGATCGAGCGATTCTCCAAACTGCCGCAACAAGGCTTCTTGAACGTCTTGGGCCCGATTTAACATGCCGCACGGTACACAGTATTCAATTTCTACAGCGGTCATCTACTACTCTCTCACAGTTCGATAGGGAAAAAACGTCAGTAACGAGCAACGATTGTTGTGTCTCGCTATTGATCGCGCCCGCTGAGCAGTGAGGTGAAAGTTGGACGCCAATAGAGCAACCCAACGGTGAGCAAGAAGACGCCTGTTGAGAGTTCGTACGAGAGTTCCAGTGCTGAAGCAGCAAGTACGGAGCCACCACCAAACAGTGACGACGCAACGATCGCAATGATCGGCCACGAGCAGGAAACACATGTAAACAGGCCAATGACTGCCGCCTTTGCGGACGCTGCTGTATCAATAACTGCGGCATACACAAGGTATGCCAGTGCAATGTACCCAATTACATACGCAGGCATGAGTGTAATATTGATGTAGTAGCCGCTGTAGAGCGCCGCTGGACCCCACCCTGGTGGGAGCATCCCGATTCGTGCACCGGTTGCGGCATCACCGACACCGAAGCTAATGAGCCCGCCAGCAATTGCAAGCAGTCCAAAATAGCTCGCTGCAATTGCGATCGCTCGTTTTCTGACCGACGCATCAACTGGTCCAACGTCAATGTTGGTCAAAACCCAGACACCGACGTTGACCCAAATCAGCCCAAATAGTGTGAACTGGTACGATCGCACTACATTATCGGTCAACGTCACATATGCGAACACTGCAAGTAGCTGTGTGTTGATAAACAGGCCCCAGTAGAGCCATTTTGACTCCGGTATCGGGATCGAAATTGCGTTGCTATTGTTGCTCATTAGTTCGATAGCTACCTAGAATGCCAATCCTTCGAAAACGATTGCAAGGAGTACCACGCCAAGATATGCATTCGAGGCATGGAACGCACGGAACGCAGCAGACTCCGTCTGCTCGTAGTGGAGTCGAACAACCATCCATAGGAATATCCCGCCAAAGACAACCCCTGAAACAACGTATATCCAACCAAGTGTGCTCGAGGCAGCAAGGACCGCGGCTGCAATGAGTGTTGCACCCAGGTACCAAATAATGTGGCGTCGCGTAGTTGTTTCACCCCGCACGACTGGCATCATCGGGAAGCCACCACGCTCGTAATCGTCTTTGTATGCAAGCGCGAGGTTATAGAAGTGCGCCGGTGTCCACAAGAAGATGAGTGTTGCCAAGAGTATCCCCCCGAGACCGATCTCGCCGGTGACTGCTGCCCAGCCGATCAATGCCGGAAGCGCACCTGCTGCACCACCGATCACTGTGTTCTGGACGGTGTTTGGTTTGAGTATTAGTGTATACACGATACTGTAGAAGATGATCGCGGTCAGCCCGAGAATCGCAGCTAACCAGTTAATCGTCGCAAAGAGTCCAACTGAAATAACGGTCAAAAACAGTCCAAAGGCGACTGCGTTTCGAACCGGGACAAGATCGGTTGCGAGCGGCCGATCGTTTGTTCGCGCCATTCGTCGATCGATATCCCGCTCAAGGACGTGGTTGAACGTTCCTGATGCACCGATCGACAACGATCCTGCAATCAGCGTTGCAGCAACAGTGTATGTCGTGAGCCCGGGGCCACCTGCAAGCGCCATTGCGGCTGCGGCAACGAGACAGAGTAACCACATGAGACGTGGCTTCATCAACCGGAAATACGCATTGATAGTGGCTTTCGCTCGTGGAATTGGATCCGTTGGGATGTGTGGTGTGTGTTCTTCCGGTGATGGAAGCGCTTCACTCGGCTCTAACGTTTCATTTTCTGGTTTGTCGTTTGGATCGCCTGTTTCTGCTTCGAGCCACCATGCAAGTCCTGCAAGCAGTGTTCCAAAGATGGTAATACCAACAATCAGGTGGACCCCAGAGAGATATGCTGGAACCGAGCCGGTTGCGACTGCAGCTCCAACGCCGGCTTGAATCGGATACAATACGGTTGCGATCGTAATAACTGCCTTCACTCGCCGGCTCGTCTCGCTACGCCATGCAAACACTGCTGTTGCAACGACCGCGATTCCAACCAGGAAGGCGACTATGCGATGCCCGAATGCAATCCATCCATCTGTTGTTGCTGGCAGCTCCCATCCCGAGCCGCAGGCTGGCCATGCCGTACAACTAGCCGCTGCGTCAGTTAATGAGGTTGCGGCCCCTACGACAAGCAGTAGATAGACGCCCATTGCGGTTGCCGCAAGCACTCCAGGAAATCGATCGGGCGTTCGCGTCACTACTAGAGTGGTTGGCAATCGGGCTATTTATGCCCCCCGTTTTGCTGCTGTCTCGACCATCATGTGTATCGGTTCGATCGTCTGGAGTCAGTAGGTATTTACGGGGGCCTTTCTAACACAGGAACAAGCATGAGAGCAAAGCGTATTGCGCTCGTTTCGTTCCTCTCAGTTGCCTTCCTTGCGCTGCTGGCACAGCCAGTTGCTGCACAGTCGGTGACTGCAGACCTCATCAACGAGCTCAACAACAAACTCCTGTATGTGGCGATTCCGATCACGCTTCTTACGCAGATTATTCTCATTTATGCGGTTGTGAAGTTCCGCAAGAATGAGGAACCAAAGCCAACGAAAGAGAACCGTAGACTCGAAATTACGTGGACTGTTGCAACGGCAATCATTCTCCTTTTTGTTGGGATTGCCTCCTACGGGGTGATGGCTGACGAGAACGTGACCTTTACCGACGAGGAGATCGCTCCAAATGAAAACGATGTGTTGGTTGAGGCGGAATCATACCAATGGGGGTGGAACATGTACTACCCGGAACACGATCTCGAAGTTGGTGCTGATGAGGTTGTGATCCCAAAAGACCAGGACATATACTTTGAAATATATGCCGAGGACGTGATACATGGATTCCACGTTCCTGAACTTGGCCTGAAAATGGATGCCTTCCCAGATCAGACTGGTGTGTTGAAAACAGTCGTTAACGATGAAGGCACATACCAGGGCTACTGTTCGGAGTACTGTGGCTTGGCACACTCACAGATGTACTTCACAATTGAAGTCGTAAGCCAAGAAGAGTACGATGAGTGGCTCGAAGAGCAGATTGAAGAACAGCACGGCGAAGACGCCTAATTTCGGTTTTACGCTTTCAATTCTTTTATTCTCATTTCATTATACAATAGCGTACTGTTTAGCTTTTCACGTAGTACGTGACGGCGCTCACGCTGTGCGACAGATTATAGAAAGGCAAGGAGAAAGCCACGACGCCAGTCGTGGGTGGACGTCAATGCTATCGTCTTTCAGAAAGAATCCGATCGATAATCTGGCCTGTTGAGAGCAATTCGGTCTCATATTGTGGCTCCCGGCCAGATGCACGTTCGAGTGCACACTCGATCCCTCGCTTGGCGAGGGCTGCACCGATCGCGTCTTCATCGTGATGCTGGTCGTAGCCAAGTACGATCACATCTGGATCAATCCGCTCGATCGGCACAAAAATATCCTCCGAATCACCGAGATGTGCCTCATCAACAACTTCGAGTGCGGAAACCATATCTCGCCGTTGCCGATCGGAGAGGATCGGTTTTGCTTTGTGTGTCACATTGTTTCGGCGAGCAATGATCACATGTAACTCGTCNCCGTATGAGGCGGCATTTTCTAAATAGTGAATGTGGCCTGGGTGAAGAATATCAAACGTCCCTTGTGCGATCACACGTGTTGGTTCGCCGCTCATAACTCGCGATCGATATCCTCTTGTGTGAAATCAAAGAACTGCTCTTCAGGAAGTTCAACATCTAACACGTCTAGTGTTGTCTGTTGACCACTATTATCAAATGCTTTCCAATCCCCCCAGCCATACGGTGCGCCAACGATGATGTGGACGTCACCACTCGTGAACGTCGCCAAATCAGCGTCACTTGGACGGAGAACACCACTCGGATGTGAGTGCACAGAGCCAACAGATTTGATGTCATTTGGAATCATCGAGGACTGAACGGTCGCACTCGTTGCGTTCGATCGCGTACCAGGGATGATAAGCACATCCGTGATTACCTGTCCCTTTCTGTCCAAACCGAGTTTTCTTGAATCTTCTGCACGAAGCATTCCCATATACTCGTTTGGGTGTGTCTCCTCGGATGCCTCAAGCGCAAATCGAAGCGTATCACGTGCAATGCCGAGTATCTCCTTCGATCGAAACAGCCGCATTGTGCGTATATCCGGTCGGACTGTGTGTAAGACTTCCGAAACCACCGATCCAGTGTGGCGAACGGAGATAACAAGCTTAACACGTCGGTCTGTCTAACGAACCATCATGGCAGATAATTCCGCCGGGGATTCCGGCGCTGGAGACGACACACAAGCTATCGTCTTCGATCTCGCTCCGGATTGCACCCTCGAGGATGTCGAGGGTGGAGCGAACTACCATGCCGTTGTAAACGGTGTGGTCGACTACGGCGTCTTTGTTGATATCTCCGATACGGTTTCCGGCCTTGTTCACGAATCGAATCTTGAAACAACCCACAGCGTAGGTGATCGACTCGTTGTTTCGCTTGATGAAATCAAGCCGAACGGCGATATTTCATTTACAGTCCCATCGCTGTCGAACTACCAGACTGAGATTGTCGAGCACGAGCCAACGATCGATTCGATCGCATCCTTGGTTTCGGGCTCAGATACAACCATTCAAGGGGCGGTTGTACAGATCAAACAAACTGGTGGTCCGACACTGTTCCATATCGCAGACAACACTGGTATCTTGATCTGTGCTGCGTTCGAAGATGCAGGCGTTCGAGCATATCCTGAGGTTTCCCTCGAAGATATTGTCCGCGTTTCAGGGACTGTCAGTACGCACGATGGTATGAGACAGCTTGAAGCTGATTCGATCGACATTCTCACTGGCGACGCCGAAGCGGACGTCAAAGCCGACCGAGAGGAATCGATCGCAGCACGCGCTGAGCCTGCTGATCTCGAGCCGCTCATCGAGTGGGATGCATTTGAGCCAATCTACGAGGATCTCCGAGCGGTTGCAACGCTGCTTCGTCGGACTGTTCTTGAGGGGCGTCCAATCCGTGTTCGCCACCACGCAGACGGGGACGGAATGTGTGCATCGATACCCGTGCAGTTCGCGCTTGAAAACTTCATTGCATCCGTTCATGAGGATGCAGATGCGCCGCTACATCTGTTCAAGCGGCTTCCGAGCAAAGCGCCATTCTACGAGATGGAAGACGTGACACGCGACCTCAATTTCGCACTAGAGGGGCAGGCACGACATGGCCAGAAACTTCCATTCCTCCTGATGCTCGATAACGGATCAACTGAAGAGGATGTCCCTGCATATGAGAACCTTGCACACTACGATATCCCGATCGCAGTGATTGATCATCACCACCCGGATCCGGAAGCAGTTGAGCCACTCCTTGACGCCCATGTCAATCCATACCTGTATGGCGAGGATTATCGGATTACCACTGGCATGATGTGTGTTGAGTTGGCCCGACTGATTGATCCAGCCATCACTGAGGACCTTCAGCATGTTCCTGCCGTTGCTGGGCTCTCGGATCGATCGAAAGCCGAAGCAATGCAACGCTATCTTGATTTAGCACAGGATGCAGGCTATAACGAAACTGATCTTCACAATATCAGTGAAGCGCTTGACTATGCCGCACACTGGCTCCGATACAGTGAGGGGAAAGCGCTTGTCAACGATGTCTTAGATGTCAACTGCGACGATCCAGACCGACACAATGAGCTTATTTCGTTCCTCTCAACGCGTGCTGAGAAAGATGTTGCTCGCCAACTTCGCGCCGTTGACCCACACGTTGAGCACGAGCGACTCGACTCCGATGCACACCTCTATCGAATTGACCTGGACGACTTCGCACATCGATTCACCTATCCCGCACCGGGGAAAACAACTGGAAACCTCCACGATACGAAAGTCAAAGAGACTGGTGAACCTGTGATTACGATCGGCTATGGGCCTGATTTTGCGGTGCTCCGATCAGACGGTGTCAGACTGGACATCCCACAGATGGTTACAGAGCTTAATAATGAGCTTCCGGGAGCTGGCGTCTCCGGCGGCGGTCACCTTGTTGTTGGCTCGATCAAGTTTGTCAAGGGTCGACGCAAAGCAGTCATTGACGCACTCGTCGAAAAAATGGCACAGGCAGAACTTGATGAGGCGCTTTCAACGACGGCACTGATCGACGACTAAATCACATCCAGTCGTTTTTATTCGGCGAAAATGATCGAGCGATGAGCATACGCGATCGTTCCGATCGCAATCAGCCCAATCAGTATGAGCACACCACCCTCCACGTACCGAACTGTTCGCTCATCGTGTTTGTCTGTTTGCCAGTCAGCAGCGAACACAGATCGGTAATATGTTGCCACCTCGGCGCTCTCGATCTGCACTGCAACCTCACGGTTTTCTCGGGCCGAATTATCGTTCCAGTTGAGGCTCCCAACGATCGTCGTATTATCTACAACGAGTCCTTTCGCGTGAATCTTGCCGTACCTTCCGTTTGGCTCATCAACACGCACCGCTAACGGATAGTTACCTGCATCCGCCTGCCGATTCATGTGTGCCGCAATCGCGTTGTTTTCCTCATTGCTGTACCATGCATCCGAAAGCAGTATTTTAACATCGACACCCCGTTTTGCGGCCGCAACCGCAGCACGGACCATCCGCTGTTGTGGGCTGGCAAGCTGTGGCTGCATAATCAACACTTCGTCTTCAGCCGATCGAAGCATTTTGACGACTGCATCCTCTGCATTACCCGGTGCGGTGAGGACAGATACTTGATCGGCGGTATGTTTTTTTGCTCGGTGAGCGGTTTCAAACTCACCCGCGGCGACAGGCTGTTCAGTAGTGTCTATTTGTGTACGGTACGTCTCCCATGAAACCGTATCTTTCCAGCCCGTATCATGGCGGTACACGGTGTAGAGTTCATTGGCGGTCCGGTTATTCTCAATTCGTACTCCCCACCCCCGGCTCTCCTTCCCACCCGTCCCTGCGGGCTTCCAATTTTCTGTCAGTACAACCGCATTATCATCTGCGATCGCATACTTTGGGTGATGGAATCGGAACCGGCTCCGATCACCACCAAGAACGTGTACGGTGACACCTTCTGCAACAAGTGTATCAAGCACCGATTTCTGCTGTTCGCTTACGCCTCCGACCGGGTTTCCATCAACAAGAACAGATACGTTTGCACCCCGATCGTGTGCCTCAACCAGCGCTTTGGCAGCCGTCCATGACTCAAACGTATATGCACCAATATGGACGCGATCGGTCGCAGTTGTAATCGGTTCAATCGGCTGGGCTGGCGTGTCTGGAAGAACGAACGTCTCAACGGTTGCGGGTCCAGTATTGACTGTTTCACGGAGTGTGAGTCCTTCTGGAATCCATTGTTGTGATGCATTCCGGTGCCAGCGGTCGCCCTCTGTCGCACGGTCATAGGCGATCTTATCGACCATTTTTCCGTCCCGCTTGAGCGTCAGCGTCTCCCCATCCTGCGAAAGGCGGAACCGAGACGCCGTTTCGTACACTGGATAGCGTGTGATATTTTGTGTGAGGTGTGGGTCACGAGTGACTGCGATCGGTCCAGTGTGATTGCGTGGGAGTGACACAGTTGAGACCCCATCTGTGAGGGTCCAATTTCCCGGCTGTGCGAGTGTCACAACGACATATTCGCCCCGATTTTGTGGAACTGGCAGGTTTGGATAGACTTTGATAATTGCTGAGTGATTTTTTGTCCCAGTTTCCGTCTCTGTCTCAATCTCGGCTTCTGTTACGTTTCCACTCTGTATTGCTGGTGACTCCAGTGCAAAGACTGGTGTCGATCCGATCGTCCCTAGACCGACTGCTAGCAGGCTACAGACAACGGCGAGCACAAGCGCGTTCGATCGCACACGCTCTCTGGCTCGGATTCGTATAAAAATCTATGGCGATGGACGGTCTGATCTACGCTGATGGTGCGACTGCGTTCAGCTCTTTTGTTGCCTTCTGAATCTCGGTATCGACAACAAACGCATCATCCGACTCGAGATCGACAACACGCTCGAGTGCGCGTTTCGTTCCGATCTGCCTGAGCGCCCATGCAGCGCTTGCCCTGACATTCGGGTTCTCATCTGTCCGGAGTGTATCTGCCAGTGGGGCGATCGCACGAGTATCACCGAGCAACCCGAGTGCACGCGCCGCGTATGGTCGAACGTTGTCATTCTCCATAATGAGTTTGTCAGCAAGCGGCTGGGTTGCGTCGGTATCGCCAATCTCACCAAGTGCCTTGAAGACTACCTTCTGTAGTCCTGGGTTCTTGTCGGTATCAACGTAGTCGATGAGGGTCTCGACTGCCTCTGCTGCCTGCATCTTGCCAAGGATCGAAATTGCGAACTGATCGCGCTTGTTTGCTCGCTGAAGCATCGTCTCGATCGCTTCGTCAGTTGCGGCTCGTTTGCCCATTCGTTCGAGTGACTCGAGACAATGGCGCTCCATGAAGTCCGACTGAAGACTATCAAGCGCAAGTAGAATCATATCGACGTTCCCACGCTTTTCGTGCTCTTTCAGCGCAGACCACTCTGGTGGGTAGTCTTTGTAGTGTCCGAGCACATCGTAGTAGCCCTCTGCTTGGAGCTGTTCGTACGTTTCGAGATCATCCCACTCTTCGGCAGCATCAACAGCCGATGCAAGCTCATCCGCAGCTTCGACTAGTGCCTCGATTGTGTCTGTATCCTCGTCAGCATCGAGCTCTGCGGCGTTGATCGTTGCGACGACGTCTGCCAAGGCGTTTGTTGCCTCGTCTACGTCAACAACGTCCGGGTCAAAATGATCATCAAGCGCTTCACCTGCTGCAGTAGCAAACGTCTCTACTGCGGTCAACACGTCTGGCTCCCCTGCGACGGTCCATCGTGTCTCTTCAACCGTCTCTGAGACCTCCTCGACAGTCTCGATAACATCGGATGCGTATGGACCGCGCTGGGATTCCAACTCATCACGGAGACTGCTCAGACGATCTTCGAGTGTCTCGTTTGGATCATCTTCGTCCTCGTCATCCGGTACTGGGAGTTCAGATGCCTCGAGATCGGATTCGATCGCGTCCAACGCTGCTTCGATCTCATCGAGGTCCGCTTCTGTCTCTGCGTCTTCAATCGTCTGTGCTGCTCCATCAAGCCGTTCGATAAGGCTCTCTTCGGAGACGGACTCGGCATCCGAATCAGTCTCGGCGTCCGTCGGCGTCTCCTCATCCTCGCCGTTGCTCATATGCTGGAAACTGGGTGCGACTGTCCTAAGAGCGTTTCCCTTTGCGTACCACAGCTGATTGCTGTGACAGCAGTGCCCATGCTCTCTTGGATGCTGAACCACGTATCCGATCACAACCCAAAAAGAAAATTATTTTCTAAAAAGAAAAATAACATTTGTGATAAAGCATCTTTAAGTGCCTGTAGTGCGAACATTGAGTTGCTATGAGCACCCAAAAAACCGTTCGGAGGCAAGCAGGCTCAGTTGAAGAATCATCGCTTCGTCTTGACGAAGAGAAAGCCTCACAAATTATTGAGGCGCTCAATACGGACCTCGCAAATGCGTACGTTCTGTATCACCAGTTGAAAAAGCACCACTGGAACGTCGAAGGTGCAGAGTTCCGTGACCTGCATATCTTCCTTCAGGAAGCATATGAGACGATGGAGGAAGGCGCAGATATCATTGCAGAGCGTGCACAAGCGATCGGTGGTGTCCCAGTGTCTGGCATGTCAAACCTTGAGGAGCGAGCAACAGTCACGCCAGAGGACGAAGATGTCTACAGCGCTCGAGCGTCACTCGAAAACGATCTTGAAATGTACGGCGACATCATCGAAGGAATGCGCGAGCACATCCGCCTCGCAAACAATCTCGGCGACTACGCGACTGAGCAGCTACTCAAAGAGATCCTCGTTGACGTTGAAGAGGATGCCCACCACATCGAACACTACCTTGAAGACGACACGCTCGTTGTCGAAGGTGCCCTAAACTAACTCACAACCACACAGAGTACTAAAACAGCCCCACACGGCGTTCTATCTTATTTAACCGAAGTTACTGTTTGAGTGTAACTGTATGATCGGTCGCAATCCACCCGTCGCAGTTACCCTCTTCTGTAAATACGAACCGATCCGGTGAGGCACGGAGCGCAGAGATACAGGGGACCGCGTCTATGTTTTGAGATGGTTCCCGAGTTTCCTCGCAGTTTTCACGAGTATCCGATGCAGGCATGTATGGTGTTAGGTTCGCCTAAACTAAAATAGGTTTTGGTTGCCCTAATCCAATACGCTCTTTCAGCGGCCGATCGTACATCCCGAAATTGGCGTACACTCGACCCCATGTGCTTCCAACGCATCAATGAGAACGTTGAGCCCGATCGCGTCACTTGCAATGTGGCCGGTAATGACGAGATTCTTTCCTGAATCTTGAAATTCCTCTCGAAGCGTTTGTGTGTCACCGGGTCCGATATGGATGTAGACGACCGTATCAACGCCGTGCTCAAAATACGCCCGAGCAACGTCTGCGCCACCGTTTGTGCCTGCGGCGTGATGGACTGCAACCGTTCCAAGCTCGTTCTCAGCGTCACCAAGACGAGTCTTGATTTCTGTCTGTGCATCCTGGAACTCGTCAAACTCAGCGTAGAATGCATCAACAAGATCCCCAACACTCGCATCATCAGCAAGCGAATCAGCCACCTCATCCATCATCCGGCGGCCGATCTCATCAGGCGCGAGGTGGATGTTCATATATGGTTGTCCAAGCAGCTCTGCAATGCTTGGATCATGTCTGAAGTTCATCGAATGTGCTGCGTGATCCATTCGATCGATAAGCCCCTTTGCAGCCGCCGATGCCACGTCTTCTGGCACCCCGTGAGCGGTCATGAACGAGATCTGTTTTTCTAACACTGCAGTAAACTCCAATCGTGCGCGATCGCCAGTCGGATGATGTGCAAGTGCAAGATCATAGCCCTCTTGTGCGGCAAGTTGGATCTCTGGACTCTCAAGATCAATTCCAACCAGTGCCGTTTCGATATCCGCTCCCGGAACATAGATTGTACTATCTCCCGGGATCGTGTCCCAATCAACCAGTTCTAAACTAAGATCCATTATTTCGGTCGTCGAAAGTCCCATACCGCTATTTTTGTCTGCATTGGTCAGTAGCCACCGAAACCGGCAACCCGGACTAGTCATCGGCAATCAAGACCGCAGTCCCTAGCCGTATTACGCTCGGATACCTAGGTTTGCTGATGACAGAGACGCTTTTTGATCCGCTGACAATCCGATCGACAGAGATTCCGAATCGGATTATGGTCTCACCAATGTGTCAGTACTCCTCGGTTGATGGGCTGGCTGATGACTGGCACAACGTTCATTTAGGCAGTCGGGCAGTTGGTGGTGCAGGTATTGTCATGGCTGAAGCAACAGCAGTCACCCCTGACGGTCGAATCTCTCCACAAGATCTCGGTATCTGGAGTGATGAGCATGCTGATGCGCTTGCGCCAATCACACAATTTATTCGGTCACAAGGAAGTATGCCGGCGATCCAACTCGCACACGCTGGCCGAAAAGCAGGCACATACCGCCCGTGGGAGGAGCACTCCGGTCCCGTGCCTCTCGACACAGGCGGATGGGTCCCCGTTGCTCCGAGTGATGTCCCATACCCGTATGAGGGCGACGATCGTGGTGTGAGGAAACTCTCGATCGACGACATTGAGCAGATCATTGCGGACTTCAGAGCCGCAGCGGTCCGTGCAAAGCACGCTGGGTTTGAAATCGCAGAGGTCCACGCAGCCCACGGCTACCTCCTCCATGAGTTCCTGTCACCGATCTCGAACACACGAGACGATGATTACGGTGGCACTTTTGAAAACCGCGCCCGGATCGTGCTCGAAATTACGGAGGCAGTTCGAGAGGTGTGGGACGATGATAAGCCAGTGTTTGTCCGCATCTCTGCAACGGATTGGATCGACGGTCGTCCATCATGGGACCTTCAACAGTCGATCAAGCTGGCGCCGCTTCTGCAAGCGGCCGGTGCAGATCTGATTGATGTGAGTTCTGGTGGGATTCACCCCGATCAAGCAATTACAAACACTGGCCCAGGCTATCAGGTCAGCTTTGCGGAGGCAATTAGAAACGAGACCGGCGTTCCCGTTGGTGCAGTTGGGGGGATCACGGATGCAACACATGCAGATGCGGTCATCAGAAACGAACGAGCAGATCTCGCAATTGTTGGACGGGAACATCTCCGCAATCCGTACTTTGCACTCCACGCTGCGTCTGAGCTTGGTGTTGACGTTGAGTGGCCGCCACAGTATCGTCGGGCAAAGCCACGCTAACCCGAATCGCAGAGAGTCACGAACCCTTAACCCGCAGACGGTCTAATTAGTAGGTATGCCTTCCCGCTCGCCCCGTGACGATGCTCTCGACGATCGGCTATCGGAGTTAGAAGAGACGCTTGCAGAGCTTCGCCGTGAACTCAAATCGGATATTCGCCGACAGCCACCACGGCCACCGAGCCTTGGTGAGTTGCTTCGATTCACCGAACAGTATACGATTCCGACGCTGATTGCGATGCTTGAGGCGACGATCCGATCGCTTGAGTTGCTCCAACGAACCCTCAGACTTGCCGATCCTGGTCGTGCAGCACGCGAAGAGGGCGGCGCTGCTCGGCGTGAATTCGATCGCGTCCGTGGCGAAGCAAGCGGACAGCTAGCTGAAAGCCTCTCTGAGCTTCGACGTGCACTATCAGAGGCCGATCTCCCAGAAAATCCAGAGTCACGTGCTCTGATTTCCGATGCTCGTACCCTCACCGAAGAGATCGAAGATCGGCTCCGGGATGCCGAACGTGATGTTCGTCGTGAACTCGATCGTGAGAACCGGATCAACCGCGAGAAGTCCGACACGGATACGCAATCCGATCGGCCATCACACCGACGAGATCGGGGGGTCATGATTGATGTGAATGACGAAACGGACGGGTCGGAGTCTGGTGATACCAAATCAAAGCCAGAGCAAGAGCCAAAATCTGAATTAGAATCAGACCCAGAAGTCGATGTCGACTCTGAGCTAGAATCGATCAAGGCTGACTTACAAAAAGATGAGACGGGTACCGATTCTGCCTCTAACAACGAGAATGATGAAGACGAGGACGACGACCTGGACGGAGACGCGACTAAAAACTAAGCAGTAAACGTCTCTATAGCGCTACTCGATCGGCTCAAACCGATACCCATCCCACGACTGACTCGCTGGCTCTCTGATTCCTGCGCCGGGTTCTCGTAGCTCTTCTGCGTACACCGGCTGTACTGTCTGTCCAATTTCCACATTACCGGTTGTCACCTGTCCAAGCGCACGGACGGGTTCTCCATCAACGTCGAACTCGACGATNGCAATGTGGTTTGGTTCGCGTACTCCCGGTGGCGTTGCATACGATGTTGTCCACGTAATAACCGTTGCAGTGTACTCGCTGAGGTCGANCTGTGTCAACCGGTTCACTTCCGTCAGGCCCACGCGGATGCGATGGATACGTAATACTTCCATCTGCATACACCGCGGCCTCGAATGGCGGCTGTTCGCTCATCTTAGTTCCCCTCCATAATCGTTGTCGTT
>SL_7KL_010_BRINEDRAFT_10000518_pt1 | contig 18248 bp, 25 predicted proteins | sample SodLak_010_BRINE_FD_10663 | JGI IMG/M metagenome (IMG submission 10663)
TTAAATTTCGGGTTCCCGGTCACTCCGGTTATTTCAATGGGGAAATCAGATACTTCATAATTACCAACAAAGGTGAAGTTCTGCCGGTGCTCATCGGTTTTCCAGATATTTACAGGCGTGTTACCCAGGTTGTCAATATCAATCGTTACCGTTGATCCGCTCCGGCTGGCCGTCATTACGGGAACACCATCAATCAGGTAATCCGCAATCCACCCAAACGTTTCGTGGCTGGTAAACGCCGTTCCAAGATCCGGACTGGCAACTCCGCCTACCACCCACTCTACTCCAAAGGCTTCCTTTTGTGATGCAGACGAACCAAGCCCGGGAAATGAAATAGGAATCATCCCAAACGCCTGTTTTGTTGAGCTACCATCGCCCAGGTCAACCACAACCGTACCGAGGGCCACAACCTCGGCACCGTAGGTTCTCTTTTCAGACAGGGAAAACCCAATACCCGGCTCTTTCCGGTCATTAAATGATGATCCTACTGAAATGGACGATATGGACGATCCTCCTATCATTACGCGAGGATGTTGGTGTCTTTACTAATTCCGTTCTCATCACTAATACGCGCCTCTACATCCGATCCATTTGTGGGAAGCGGAGCAGCGTTACCCTCCGAATCCAGAAGCTCACAGTAAAAAATCGGAATAGAATCAGTATCATCAGTCACATGCTTGTACACGATAGCGGCCGCCAACTCCTCATTCGTATTAATACCGGTGTACTGTGGGTTGTCCGCATCATAAATCACATCGTCAGCAGCCAGCGTTACTGATCGGTTCGCCAGTGCCTTCCGCTCATATCCCGTTCCGTCACTATTCGTCACTTCATTAGTGATATCATTGAGCACAGCATGGGCCTTATTAAACGTATAGCCACTCGCCACCAGCAATACCCGAATATCATCGGATTCAAAATCGATATCGCACGTCCGCATTGCCAAAAACGCGGGGTTGTATGTTTTTCCTGTTACTGCCATAATTTAGCCCTCCTCTTTCTTCCGTGATTCCAATTCCTCAATCTGCTCGGTGTAGAAATCTACCTGGGCTTTCATCCCCTCTACATCACGCAGACGTTTCCCCTGCTTTTTGAGCAATTCGTTCTGCTCCTTAATATCGGCAAGGCTCTGTTTATGCCGCGCCAACTGCGCTTCGGCACGGCTCTTTGCCTGGTCCAAAATCCTGTTCACACTTTCATTCACTGTCATGTTCTTCATCGGTTGTCGCCTTTTTGGGTGTAAGATTTAGTAGTGGTTTAAATGCCTTAATTCCGGGGTAAGAAAGATGCGGCTTCATGTCTCGGTCTGATCCATCCCCAAACGGGAACGTTGGCAAATCCAGCTCTTTCTCCTTTTCATCCAGTTCGGCAAACTCTTTGCTGATCTCCATCATCTCCTTTTTCTCATTCTTAGAGAGGTTGTCGCCCTCCTTCTCTTTCCGCTCAAGCTTCACCAGTCGCTTATACATCTGCTTTGCGCGCTTGTTATGAGGCCGAAACGCATCCTCAATAGTCTGCTCCACCTCAAAAACCTCAAGGGCCAAATCCCCCTTCAGACCGGATAAGTCATTAGATGTATGGCGTTCAATGTAATTCAATATCGATATCTGCTGTTTGTAGGTGATTTTCATGATTAGAATCTTAAATTTTATGTTGTTCTGTAGATCTCATTTTATAAATTCAGGTATGAGAGTAAACACTATTCTGATAACGATACTGTGCATTTCCGCTATTCAAAATGTTGTAGCCCAAGGTGTTGTATATGAACAAAATGATATATCTGTTCACCTCTACCATATTATTGAGCCCGAACCTAAAAACTTTCATTATGCTACCGGTGGTGAATACACAAACGGCGAATATATATTTGGCGTCGCATACAGATTTATCAATACAGACTATATTGATCTTGGCGTTATCACTACTAAAAAACCCTTCCCAACACACGACTCCGTATTCACTAATTTCTTCGTAAAGTCCAAAATTGAACTTCAAAACATAACCATAGAGTATGCTCATATATCCAACGGTTTTGGGCTGCTTTATCAAATAAATCCCGGGTATGATCAACTTTCTGTTCATATCAATTTTTGATTTTAACTACCTATTCTTAAAAACCCATTACTATCCTGCCAAACATCATTACCTGATGGACTTGTCCTTAGTCCCGGGAGCTCAAATATGAGAGTACCACCTTCAACCTTCATTCTCATCATTAACTGATCAGCATTCGTATCACTATAAAACTCAAATCTCTGAGACATCAAGTGTAGAGTCCTGTCCATTCCACCGCCAGAATAGGCTGTAATATTTGGACTAATAATTTCGGCGAGAGAACTTTTATGATCTCCCCATGTAATCCCCCTATCCGTGGCAGGATCTGTGGTCGACATAGCAAACCCGACACCATTTTTATCAATCCTGAAATCATTCCCAGCATTCGTCAAAAAGAAATCACCACCGCCCATTCGTACAAGGTGTTTTACGCTGCTGCTTCCCGTGCGTTGTATTACTTCAAAACCATAATCGGAGCTGGCATCAACGGTGTCTTGTATGTGCAGCTGACCAACGTGCGTGCATCGTATATCGCCATTTGAAATTTCACTCTGTGAGAAAAATACACCCGCTCCCAGTGTACGGTGGGTACTCCATAATTGAGACGTAATATGCACGTGGCTCCCTGTCGTGCCGGATATTGTTTTTCTTATCCAACGCTCACCCAAATCCCATCCCGAAATATTCGCAGTAAGAACCCGTAAATCACTCGCCGTAATCTGCCCCTGATCAATAACCGTGGCGCCATTTTCACCAACAATACGTATATGACCCGCACTGATATCCGTTGCCCTCACACGGCCATAGGTACTGCCATCATCCAGGTCATCAATATCACCTATCGTCTGTGCCAGAAGGATATTACCGGAGCTTATGGATGTAGAAGACACCTTTGAGAAATTCGATCCATCGTCAATGTCATCCAGGTCGCCGACACCCTCACTCAGCCGGATCTTACCAGCGCTAATGGATGTGCTTAAAATTCGTCCATACTCTGTTCCATCATCAATATCATCCATATCGCCTGAGGCTTGCGATAAAAGCACCAATCCATCAGCCGTCAACTGAGCAGATTTCACCCGCTGCCAATCCACACCATCATCTATATCGTCCAGATCTCCAACAGATCCCTCCAAAAGCACCAATCCTTCTGCTGATAGATTCGCCTTATTTACTTTTCCTGAATTAGTGCCATCGTCAATATCATCCAGATTCCCTACAGAAGCACTCAACAAAACAAGACCGGCCTCGGTTAAAGATGAAGATGTCACTTTTGCAAAATCCTGACCATCATCAAGATCATCCAAATCACCAATAGCCTGTTCCAACAAGGGAATACCATCCTCATTCAACGAGTTGGCAGCCGCACGCTGAAAGGCAATACCGTCTTTCAGATCATCCATCGTGCCCTGTATCAAATCAAGAGCCGCCTCCAACACACCATCAACTACCTTCAACGAATCCCCGGCATAATCAAACCCCGGTACAACAATATCTTCAGCTTCTTCTTGTGAGGGCTCCCGCACAATATAACTCCCCTCCGGAGCCACAATAAGCTGCTCTTCAATCGCCAAATCCAGCTTTCCCGGTCCAGCATCGGCTGTGGGGGTTATGGGGATCGGGTCCTCCTCAAATTCAAGAGCAATCAGGTAATCATTTCCTTTTCGCACCTTTACGCTCAACTCAACAGGGATGGATGTGCGGAAACCGTCTAAACGGTCTGTAGTGAATCCAATCGCATTTTCTTTTGTACGCTCCCGGAAATCTTCGGCAGACTGTCCTCCACCGGAGGCTCCATCCGCTGCATCTGCCAAAATTCTGAATAGCTCGTCCTCTTCCGTCTCATACTTCAACTCCCAAATATTCGCATCCCATACCGCGCCATTCGCCGCCCAGCTTCCGCCAAGGAAAAACCATCGTTTTTGTTGGTAAGCAATAACCCTCGATCCGTCATACTTCTTAATTAGCTCCGCGCCAAGTCGTCGGTTCCCGCTTCGGCGCGTATTCATCCGCTCCCGCATCATCAGCTCTTCGAGAGAAAGGTTTTCCGTTTCGCCACGCAGACGAAACCCATCTCCCAAAATTCGGAACGTCCCCTGGGTGATATACCGAATCGCCCCCGGAGAAAACGGCGTCGGGCCCTGTCCAAAAATTACAGGGTCCATCTCATCCTTCACCGTGTAATTCCCTGCTCTCTCATAGCTGTAGGTAATCGATGCCGAATCCTCAACCGGATCACCACTTACCAGGCGAATATTCAAATCCTCAAACCGCACAGAAGAAACGGTATATCCGGCAACACTCGCCCAGCCAAATTCAACCTCAACACTCTCCACATCGGCAGGTACCGGACGCGTCTCCAAGCCCGAAACCGATCCCGTCAGCTCATCACCGATCGATGTAAACACAGGTATCGGTGTGATATGATCCGCCGCTCCGTCATCCCAACTGCGCGACTCATTATCCCAAATCAGATCCGTCGTACCTTCACGGATACCACGAATCCGAACGTGAGCAAAATCCCCGCTCTGTGGCGAATAATTCTCCGTAATCTGCACACGCGCAAACGCATCCACCACCAATCGGAACGTCCCGGCTTCATCAACCTCAACGCTTTCCGAGGTCCTGTCACTCTCCACCGTATGCTCAATAGCCCCGCCAAAAGGAAAACTACTGATTAGCGTTCGGTGATTATACGGGCTGATGATTCTCTTCAACGCACCCGAAACACGGTTGCGGGAATTTACCGTCAAGTACCCCGCATCATCATCCGCGCCGGGACGCTGCTCCACCGCCTGATCATCCTGTGGCTGGCCGTCACCAACAAACACGCCCTCACTATCATATTCAAACTCAATGGCATCGCCCCGTGCAATAGCCGGAAGCTGGTAGAAATTCCAATACCCCGCCGCCTGACGCATAATTAAATTAAAGCGCCGGCAAATGTTATCAATCACCTCACGGCAGGTCATCGCCGTATCATCCTCATCACCGCGACCATAATTCTTCAGGTGACGCCGATACAAAATAAACTCCTCCAGAAAATCCTTCTGCTGATCCACCGCCAAGTGCGTCAAATTCGTATAGGTACGAATCGGCCGATCAATTCCTGTCATCTCCAGGCATTCCGCCAATATACGGATAATAGGCTGCGGGGAGTTCGTATCATACATCGGGTAATCACTATCCAGCAGCGGCGTGTACTTACTGCCAATCTCTACAGGAATACCCACCTCCAACGACTCCTCCGGGTAGTCCAGAAAGTCCGATGTCACATTCGTATGCAGAATCTCAACATCATCAATATAGAAGATGATCTGAAACCGCGTCTCCGGACTATCGATAACATCATCAATCAGGTCCATGTCAGAAAGCTCCTTCATGATGATATTCACATCCACTTCACCGCCCCGGATTGGATCAGCATACGGATCGCGGAAATCAAGCTCATCATAATGAATCTGGAAAAACCGATCCGTAGAGCGCCGCTCAATCGGACTACCCTCATACTCGCTATCCAACAAATCCGCACGGTAGTGCACCTCTGCACCCGCAACCGACTCTATATGTGTAATGCTATAGCGTACACTCATCGGTTTTTCCTCTCCATCAATTCAACAATTTCCTCAACGACTGTACGAGTTCCGATCTGCAGCTGTATCGGCAGGTAGCTTTTGCCGCCACCCATATTCGAACCGCCACCGCCACCGGCAACCGCAGGCGCAAGATTACTGAAATCCTGCATCGCAAGAATATCATCGTTCGGATTCAGGTGCACCAAAGAGCCGTCACTTCTAATTAAGGCATCATTTACGCGGGTTTCCTGTGCAGCCTGCTGGCGTTCATTACCACGCTGTTGAATAGATGATCTTGCATATGTAGTTGCAGCCATAAGTGCCGCTGATGCCGCCAACATTCCCGCCCCTGCCGCTTGCATACCGGGAATAAATACCAACAGTCCACCAATGGCCGCTCCAAGCCTTGCCAGTGATTCAGCAAAATCAACCACCACAAGCATAATCTTCTCAAACGTCGTCTGCCATTGATTTTCTGCACCCGCAAGAGATTGCCCCAACGCCTGACCAAACGATAACACCGCTTGCGTAAGCTCCTGAGCAAGAAACCGCTGAAAATCCGTTCCCATCTCCTTCATGGCATTTGTGAACTTTCCCCAACGCGACTGCATCCCGTCAATCGTACCCTCAATAAAATCTCTCGCACTGCTAAAGGCGGTTTTAACAGGTTCAAAGTTCGGCGGGTCAATATTCATCGAGGCCGAAAACATCTCTCCATCCAAACCAACACTATCAATACTTTCACGAACCTCATCAACGGCTGATCGCAAGCCCAAAAAACGCAGGGTAGAATCCCACGCACTTTGCCCCAATCCCCGTAATTTATTCATCAGGTTCTCTGCTGACTCACTCAATGATGTCTTACTATCATACAGATCATCAAACGTGCGTTGTGCATTCAGCATCTCAAAACGGGCCTTAGCCGAAGCCTGACTCATCTTCGTAAAATTCTTATCACTCAAAAGTCCGATTGCGTTCATCGCCTTGGCAATCTCCACTCCACCACGCGATACACCATGCACCGCCTTGGCCCAAATCAACTGAAACTCCGCCATCGATACTTCCCAGTTTTCAACCAAATTCTGAGCAACCACTGCAACGGATGCAATAACAGAAACAATACCGCCAATGGCCGCCGCAACTTTTCCAAAAACAACCAATGATGAGGCTTTTACAGCCACAACTTTCCGAAATACACCGATCAATGTACCGGCTAAACCTACAAGTTTACCAACACCCCAAACCACGGGAGCAATAGCCGCTGCAAGAGCAACATATTTCAATACATTTTTCTGCACCTCGGTATCCAGCTCCGCAAATCGGCTCGTAAGCGTGCCGACTGATTCAATCATCGTCTCCAAAAGTGGTAAAAGCTCTTCACGAACCAACGGAAGCAGATCCATCGCAATCTCACGGCCCAAACCCGCAAACCGTTCTTGCAATTGCGCCATCTCCTGCCGAAACTGATTGGCGGCACGCAGCGCCTCACCACTCATAAACCCTTCAAGATTCTGCGCATCATCCCGTAAGCGCTGTATCTCTCTGCCGGTAAGCCCAAGAACAGGAGCGATATGCTGCCATCTTCGGCCAAACAGATCACCCGCAAGCCCGGCACGCTCCAGCCCCGGCTCCATTTCAGATAGTCGGGCAATCGCTTCGGTCATCACTTCATCAGTGTCACGAAGCTCTCCGTTTGCATCTTTAAAATTAACACCAAGCTTTTCGGCGGCTTCGTGCGCCGCGCCGGACTCATCCGATATCCCGCGTATTCTACGGCCAAGCCCTTCAACCGCATTACTCATCGCATCAGTCTCCACACCCGCAGCCCTGGCAACATTTCGCCACTCCTGCAGTGCCCTGGTATTCATTCCGGTAATCTGCTCAAGATCAAGAAGCTGATCAGCATACTCCCCGGTACGTTTTTGAAGTGCAACAATTCCCGTTGCGGCACCGGCAATCACACCGGTAATACGCATCCATCGTCGGCCCGTTCGCTCCAAATTACGGCCTGTTCGCTTAAACGTTCGTTCGGTGTTACGCAGCGATCTTTGCCACCGCTTCGTGGCATTATCCATCCGCTCAAGCTGCCGTCCAAACTCGGCAGAATTGATCGACATATTAATACGTGCTGCACCTACCGCCGCTTTGGCCATTATATACGTCCTCGTTTCTTTGCTCGTTCAAAAAGTTCGTTCGATGCTTTCCGGTTCTCCTCAATCCTTTTCGGATCATTCGGGTCAGGGTCCATCGAAAGGGGCATCATATCAGAATGCTTCTGTATTTTATTATTGGCTAAGGCATTGTGAACCGTTACTGCAATATGGCGGTTGATATACAACAGCCTGTCCTGCTCTTCACGGTTCACTTTACGAGCGCGCAGCCATCCAAAATACATCCGCAAGTAATCATCAGGCCCCATCAGGTTCCAGAACTCATGAGGTTTAACCCCCATGAATCCATACGCTACCCGCTGGACGCCTTCCCAGTCCCATCCGGGGCCGTCTCCTTTCCCGGAGAGCCTTCGGCAACCTCTTTCTGTATATCCACTTCGGCATCATCAATCCCATAAATCTCATTAATCACACCAATCACTTTTTTGGCAACTGTTACGTAATCAGAAAGTTTTAATGGAATCATTTCCGCAACCTGGTCAATTGTTTTACCTGTATTTAGGTGGAGCATACCGCCCCAAATAATTGTAGCCAGGCCGTCAAGGCTCAGCGGCGCCATCGTTCCGTGCTTCTCAATCTTCTCCATAATGTGCATCATAGAGTAGCCGAGCTCACGATCAATGTGCCGAACAGCCTTATTCGTGAATTTCAGCTTAATCGTATCACCGCCAAGATTAATCTTTCGTTCAACCATTACTCTGTGATTTCTTCAAAGTCATAAGGGCCTACGGTCACCAGGTCGCAAGTAATCTCGATGTTTTCACGATCGGGAAACCCACCACTCCAGTTTTCAATCCGCGCTGCTTCGGCTTTAAATTCAAAATCTCCAACCTCCTCGGTGGAAATCTTCGCCTCTTTATGCTCCTTCGCCTTATGATCATCCCATAAATCAAGAGGGTCCAATGTCGCATTCTCATCAAACAGCAACGTTAGGCTGATACTCCCTTCAAAACGAGTACCTTCCGATTGGTTATGGTCGCCGCTTGTTTTATGATTCGTCTCACGGCTGTTCAGCTGTGATTGCAAATCCGTATTGGTTTGTGCCGTAACGGCCTCGCCGCCCCAGTAAAACAGATACTTTTCTCCTGCCTTAATACCCATGGTTTAGTCCTCGTCTTTTTTAGATTTAGAGCTCTTCTTCGAGCCTTTTTTCTTCGTTGAACCCGATGTGGATTCATTAATTTCTGATGTCTTTTGGAGTGTATCTTTATTCGATTCACTACCCACCACAACAGCAATACCGGCATCCGCCAGCTCCTTCGCCTTCTCACGCGAAACGTGTCCGCGAAGGCCCTTCTTAATCACTCGGCCGCTGGGTCGCTCATATTTCTTTATATATTCTACTTCAGGCATCCTATTCCCCGTTTAGTTTAAGTTTACTCGTAACATAAAATCGTTTACCGCCTTATATCGCTCATTGCCCTGGTCAAAAGTGCCGTTGTACGACTCCCACCAGGCACGCGATACTTCCAGTCCGCCATACATGCCCGTTTTGTTATCAAAAGCGGCACGGCACAAAAGACCGTCCGCTGATGCTGTAGCACGGGTTGATGCATACGTATCAATCTGAACCCGAACCGTAACCGTAACCGCCGCTCGTTGCTTCAACTGTACCGGATCTTCATGGATAATGTGATATACCAGATACCGCTTTGCAGATTGCCTCGTAATTCTATCCGGCTCCATATCATCACCAAATACATCCACCAACGGTTGATACGCCTCCAGCATCGCATTCACTACATTCTCAATCGGTATGGTGTTGGTATATTCACTCATCGGTTCATCAGCTTATCAGCTTCTTCCACGGTACGATCAACCATCTCCGTACGCGTCGTATCAACAGCCTTGGTTCGTGATTTCTCCCATCCCCGGCGAATTGCAGGTTGCGGCTCAATCCGTCCGCGCTCCTGCCCGTCCTTCGTGCGGCGTTCATCCGTACCAAACTCAAACAAGTGACTTTCAGAAAACGTATTCTGTACACCTTTATACCGTGCACCAACAAACGTACCCGCATCATGCCGCCGATCCCGCTGTGTTTCTGTACCAATAGATTTCGCATACCGCGTTTTCCCACTTTCACTCAGTGCAGATGATGGAATCTTTTTTACCTCCTCACGAATCGCCAAAACAACCACACGAGAACCTTTCCGAAGCGCACCCCGCTTAATCTTCCGTTGATTCCTCTCCGGAAGTCGCTCCATCATCCTCTGGATGCGATCAAGGCCTTCAACCTCAAATTTCACTCGTTCATTTGGCATGATTCCACCTATTACTTAATACTCACTACCTACTACTTAATACCTAATACCAACTACTAAACCACCGGCCACACAATCGCAACAATCACAATCACCGCGCCGGTAACAACAACCTTCACCACTTCAACCACGCGGCGAATCAAAACTGTAGTACCTTCATCAACTGATCCAAAATCCCCAGCGCCTTGCCGGCATACAGAACGCCAACAATAATCCCAAGTCGAACCAGTGTTGCGCCAATTGCCGTTACGTCCAAATCCCCATCCTCATCGCGGACCGTAATCCAGCTTCCGCCATCGCCCGTTAAGGCACGTTTAATTGCTTTCTTCATAGGTGGCTCCTTTTTTCGATTTAAAATTACCTTTGCTGCCTCCCGGCCCGTCTGCACCTTACGGCCAAACGGTAAAAACACCGTGCCGATATCCAGCACACTGCCGGCAATACGTCCGGCTCGGTTCTCTCCACGGATAAACGCCGTCAGCCTGTCGCCAAACGTGCGGCTTTTATCCAGGGCCATAGAGAACTCCCCCGAGATGGCCTCAAACTCCCGCTCGGGCACGCCCTCAATAAACCCTTTACCGTCAATATCTTTGTGTTTGTACTGCATCAATCCGTCCTCGTCTGTGCAGCGCGGTCCAACTTCTGATCCAATCGATCAAACCGCTCCTCAATATTCATTTCCAGCCGTTCAATACGATCATTCACCATATAATCAAGCCGCTCACGGTTTATATAATTATCGCGAACATCATTACGGAACTGCTCATGCACATATACACGATCCTGCATCTGCTTAAGCTCACTCTGCATATACACAAACCCACTCACAACCACGGTAATCATCATCACCGCATTAATAATCGTCCCCACCGTCACCTTTTTTTCAACCTCAAAAGCCATATCAATACACCCAGGTTACCTGTTCATCTTTATTGCTATCCATATCCGCATGGATAAAGCCTTCATGAATCCCAATCCGTGTAAACCCCGCCTTTATCAAACCCTCTATAATCCGAAACCGCGATCGGCTGTTCTGAGCCTTCAAGTCAACCGCAACGCCTTTCGTATGAGAGCTCGATCCGTCACGGCCCCGGCTCTCCTCATGTTCCACCGTTCGGTACGCACTGTTGATAATAAAAGGCACACCGGCATGGAATCGAGCAACATCCAGTGCATGCAAAAACACAGGATCCATATCCTTCATCTTACACCCCGGCGTAGCCGCCCTAAAATCCCGCTCCGTGAAATATTGATACTTACTCATTGTATTTGCCCTGTGTCCATGTTCCATAAAGCAAAAGACCCCGCCGCCGCTGAATCTCCTGCATTCTGTCTATATCAAAAAGCCGTCCGCGATACTCCACCACACACATCTCATCTACATCCTCACGGTAATGGATCTTAAATTTCTTACTGCTCCGTGCAGTCTTTTTATCGCTTTGAAATAACTCATTGCCGCTTTCGTCAACAATTTGCGCCCACTCTTCAGGCGGTTCAAGATCAACCAGCTCCTGCACGTTCTGCCCCGTGTCCGCATCGCGGTTAAACTCAGGACGCTTAAGCCGTATCATCCGGTCCATGTTTCCGCTTTCCATCAGCCCACCCTCATTCCTTTAGGTGTACCCTTCAGCAAAAAGGCCATCTCCTTTGCCATCTCCTGCACGCTGATGTTGCCCGTGTAACTAATCAAGCGACTTTCACGCTGCATGTAATACGTGCCGATGGTATTCTTCAACCACAGCTTCGTATCTTCGGGTACATCGGCATGGGTATCACCATAGCCCGCTTTATACGTCACCTTTACGGGATACGGATCAAGCTCATTCAGCTCGGGGAACTCATACTCATTATCAAAAGCCACACGCCCCGGCATCCGCTCAAATTTGAACGTGCTGTAATCCGATTCAGGAATCAGTTGCGTGTCTCCGTCCTCATCTACATACTCTACCTTATCAACCGATAGAAACGGCGGACGCGCAAGCTCCATCATCCGCCTAAACTCAGCGAAATCCCACCGTAAAGTTGCTGTAATAAGCTGAACCTTATACCGCTCCTGGAACGCAATGGTGGCCGCGCCAATCATCGCCTCCAGCGTAGAATCCTCCACGGTATAACTACCCGGGCTCGATCCCCCGAGCCTGATATGACTCTTAAGCTCAGTCAAACCAACCGGATAGTTCTCAGCGTTATTTACAACCGTCAATGGCATGGGTTATCCCGCTAAATATTCTGCGATTTCCTTTTCAGCAGCATCGCCAATGCCCTTCACCTTCGTCAGGTCTTTAGCTTCTTCTACATCGGCAACCGTCTCCAGTCCACCGGCAATCAGCTGCTTACGGTAGGGAATGTCTTGCGGTAAGGTTTTTTTCGGATCTCTACCACAATTCATCTCTTTCAACTTCTCAGCAATCGATGGCGATACCTTAACCGTTTCACCTGCATTGTATGCATACCCTTTTGGGCTTCGGCTGATGTATATATCAACTCGTTTATCCTTTTTGTTTTTACTCATGGCTCAATCGTTAAATGGTTAAAATGAAGCCCCGGCTCTATCACCGGGGCTATAGATTATTGTGCGTCGATGTCTTTGATCGCCGCAAACGACTCTGGTCGTCTCACTGCAGTATCAACATAAACATGCACTACCATCTCGGTTTCGGCTGTTTTCGCCTTGGTGTATGGGTTCACCATCAGCTCAATACCGCTCCACATTCCAACCCAAAGATCATTCCAGTTCCCGTAAATAAGGGCTGAAAGATTATCCTCGTTGGTACCCTTTGTCAGATCATCAGGAACAATATTCCCAACGCCAATTCGGGCATCCTCGGCCATCAGCTTATCCCAAATAAAGATTCCGGAACCTTCATCGATCTTACTCAATCGCGCCTGGGCTTTCACCTTCGGGGTAGTCGCATACCCAAGCGTACCCATATCGGCGTTATTCACCTGGATAAGTTTCTCAAGATTTACCCAGTCATCCCATGCCTGCGCAGCTCCATCAGCATTAGCACTATTATCCTCTGCACCACCGGCAAATGCACTAAGAATGCCGGATGTATTCAACAGTCCTTCTGGCTCTCCGTCTGCACCGGACCCATTAATAGCCGCCTTTTCAATTCCTACCTGTGTACCGGTAAGAATATCATTCACAAGCGCCTGCTCGATTTCGGGGGATGATTGAATCAACCACTGATTCGACACATCCATATATCCCGTTCCGCGTTTTGGGGAAAGCGTCTTGCCATCATAATCCGCACTGGACTTCCCTGCCTCTGCATTTTCAGTGGCAGCCCAACCAAACACAAACCCTTCGGTCTGTCTGTTCAGCGGAATATTACCTACAAGTCCCGATGCAAAACGTGCACCAAGCTGGGTAAGCATCAACCGCTCTCTAAGCAGAGAAACAAAATCAATACTCTCCGTTTCAATGGTTCGTTGCCCCTGCGTTCCGGCCGTAACCTTATTCTTTGGGGTTCCGGTACGCTGTAACTTCACATTACGCAGTACCTTCTGTGGAATTACAAGAGATTTACGGTTAGATATTTCAACACCAGCCTCTTTGGCTTCGCGAATACCTTCTTCACGCATCTCTTTTACAAAACCTTCATAGTTCCCGTCAACGGCCTGAGCCACCGCTTCCATAAAACTAAAGTTCTGCAACTCCTTCTCTTCACCGGTTGGCTCATCACTATTCCCCAAAAAGCCCGGATTAGAAATACTTCCATTCAATGGCTGATCGCCATGCTTTTTCTCATTCTCAATTTGAGTATTGAGCATGTTAACCTCGCCCTCAACTCGTTCAATCTTATTGTCAATCTCTGTAATCTCGTTTTTGAGATTATCGTACGTGGTTTCTTCTTCGTCGCTCAACTCATCCTTATTACTAAGGGCCCGCAAATCCTCAAATTTAGATGCGCGCTCATTAGTGAACCCGTTCAGCTTTTTCCGAAGATCACCACGATCTTCATTAAGTTGCTTCAGCTTGTTCATCTTCCTATCCTCGTTTTTGTTCTAATTCAAAGAGGTCTAAATCCTCTTTATGATTGTTACTTCGGCCTCGCGCATCGGCGGAACCCGAATTTCTTTTTAATACTACTTTCTCATCACCACTCAATTCGTTCTCATCAACCCCAAAAATCTTTGCAATATGTTTTGCAGTTAATTGAGCGCTCCTTTCTATATCAGATTCGCGCGATCCACCATCACCGGAATCTGCAAAATCACTAAAATCAGTGTTCAGCTTCCTAATATTCCGCATCCTGCTCTCCCGCTCCTCACTATCCATATGATCGGTATCCTCATCCTTCTCATCGGCGGGATCATAAATCTCATCAATAAAACCAAACTCCAGGGCATCCTCCGCGCTGATCCATCGGCCATACCCGCCACCATCATCCATCAGGTCGGCAATATCATTTTCACTGACCGATGCACGCTCGGCAAAAAAGCCAATCAACCGCTCATCAATCACATCCATATCTTGCGTCATCTCCGCCGTCGTATTCTGGTTGATGTAACCCATCACCCCAAACATTACCCGGTGCATCAGATAAAAAGCATTCTTACTCATCCGCCGCTTTCCGTCCGATCCCGCCTGACCAATCACCGTAGCCGCACTCGCACTAAATCCCTGGATATTCGTAATCACCTCAGCCCGCTTGCTCTGCAGCATATCCGCAATCACAAGCCCGTCATTCAAATCACCGCCGGGGCTATTCACATTCACAATAATCTTGTCAGCGGTAATCTCGCGGAGCGTATTCTTAATATTCTCCGCCGTATTCGGGCTCTTCTCTCCGGTCATCCACTCGCGGATAATATCGCGGCCAATAAAGCCGTCAACATCAATCACCGCCGTAGAGCCATCATCCTGCAGCACATAATTCACCACAGCGGGTTTCGTAAGCTCCATGTATGTTTGCTCGTCAAGTCCGTTAAACGGTTTTATGTAATTTCGTCGGTTCATATCAATCCCGTTGAATATTAATTTCCATGTTCTGTGGTGTCGCCCAGTTCTCCGGGTTCCCCTGGTTCAGGTCCTCCAGCTCGCGGATCTCCTTCGGCTCCATCCATCCCGGAGCATTCTTACCAAGAGCAATACTGTACGCCTCGTAGCGATCCTTAATATTCGCCCGTCGCAACCCATCCAGGTTATATTTGTAGAAATACTCATCCTTCTCGCTCTCCTTCAGTAGCTTATCATTATTGGCCTGCTCCAGGTTGATGGTAAGCGGCATTACACCATCCTGCACATAATCAATATTCTGCTCCTCAATGTTGTTAAACGTGCTTCTGTCCATCTCCATCAGTTTATGGAGCGGAACCCCTAAAATCCGCGCAACATCCGCCAGCGTAAACTTCTTATTGGCAATCAGCTTCTCAATCTGGAAAGCCATCTCAAACTGGGTAAACTTCATCCCCTCTTCCATCATCAAAATATTATGCCAGCTGTCCGGCCCATCCTGGTACTGCTTCCGAAAACTTTTTCTAAACTCCTCCAGCTCCTCCTTGGCCTCATCATCGGTAGATCCCATAATGCCGGCCCACTCCTCGCCAAGCTCAATCATACCACCGGCATGCATACCCTTACCAAAACTCGAAGCCTCCATCTTCTGCGCGGCAAGGCCAATACCAATACTCTCCGCCATATACTGTATCGGTTTAATGCCCTTCACACCATTCAGGCTCAACCCATACACATGCATAATCTCATTATCCTTATACACCTCGCCGCCAACGCGAAAATACTTACGGCCATTCTTCACAAACGGATCGCAGCACCACGGCATAATCGGCACAATACTCACCGGCTCATAAAAACGGTTGCGGCGTATATGTGCATAGAAATTCCCCCACAACAGCAGATGCGTAATCGCCATAAAATGATACTGAAAGGAGTTCTGCACCCGATTCGGTTTCGTATAGATAAGCCTGTGCCCGGGATGCTCATGCGCAACCCTCCGATCGCGATTCTCGTCACCCGAACTCCGCTGGAAAAGATGTTTCGGAAGTCCGGCAATAGCGCCGCCAAGAAGCGTAATGCCACGGAAAATTCCCGTATGCATCAGCGCACGCTTTTCATTCACCTCAATACCACTATCATTCGTATAGCCGCCAAACATACCCACGGCGTCGTGGTCCTTAAGACTCACCCGTTTCGATCCGGTATAATTCGATATGTGCGAGAGTTGGATCATCCACTCACACATTATCTGATATACCGATCTATATCAATGCAACACCCCTAACATTAAACACACATACCCACTCGGGGTGATGAACGTCGTTATTAGTCCCGACGGTTCCAAATACTCACATCAAAATCCGTAAACTTGGTATGTGGTTCAAATCTCCTAAAAAAACAAGTCTCCTCATGGCTTACTATATACTCCTTTCGTAATTTTCCACCCCTTTCAACAGGTGTATTACCACAAAACGGACAACTCATAATATCTTTATTTTTCTCATCCGGTACTTTTTCCTCTAAATCTACCATTTGATCATTCATTATTGTCTCCATTTTTATGTTCCGTAAAACAAATCGTAGATACCGATGTAACATCAAACTTCGCTATTTTATGAAGCTCCGCAGAATCCTTCTCTGCATCGGATATATCCATCTCTTTTAAAGATTGTTCAATCTTTTCCATCTGAGATTTAAAAGCATCAAACTTCAGCTTTTGATTCGAAAAGAAGTCTGTTTTAAGTTTTCCAATAACTTTAGGCATAGAGCAACTCCCATACCTTTTTTAATTGATCCTCATTCAGTCCGCTGAAATCAAAATACACCTTATCACAGCTTTGCATCTTGCAGTTCCCAACATCTTCGTTAGAGTTAATGGAATGAAGTTTATCCATTAACTCCGTGACAAACATCTGAGAAATAAACGGAACCTCCACACCGTCAACATCAACCAAACCTTCGGTTATAACCTTCTCACTGTTTTGGTATATCTCCTTAAACTGTTCCATGTTATCCTTCGAATCAAACGTCACAAACCCCGAAATATCCCGGCGGCCGGGTACAGTAGTATCAGTGTCAACCTTAATAAATTCCACATTCAACGAGAACTTTGCACAATCGGTTAAATCAATCATTATAGTATCATTTTTATATTTAAATTAACTAATCAATCAACAATAATCTAAGCGTCAACCAACCCCTCAATCGGGCTTTTTACCTCTTCCTTCCCCAGCACATGGGTGTACTTCTGAGTCGTTCGCACATTCTTATGCCCCAAAAGCTCCTGCACAGTACGGATATCATACCCGTTCTTTAGCAGCTGAGTAGCAAAAGAGTGGCGAAACGTATGCGTGCCCACCTTCTTTTGAATACCCGAAGCCCTCACCGCCCGTTTCAACGCCTTCTGCACCGTAGACGGCGAAATATGATACCGCTTGCCCTTCGAAATGTTGGCAGACGGAAACAGATACTGCCAACCAACTTGTGATGAAATATTCGGATACTTCTTTCTAAGCCCCTTGGGAATCGGTGCCTCGCCATATCCCATCTCTTTATCCCGCTGATTAATCTTCGTCGATCGAATCACCTGGTTAGTCAGCGCCTTCTTTAATTCAGCCGGCAAAAGCGTCGTGCGATCCTTCAAACCCTTCGCATTCCGTACATATATCTGCTGATTCTCAAAATCCACATCATTAATACGAAGCCTCACCACCTCCGAAATCCGCATCCCCGAGCCATATTGAAGGAAACAGATCAGCTTCGCCTTACCACTCATACGAATCAAAATAGATCGAACCTCACGCGGCGAAAGAACATCCGGTAGATGCTGCGATTTCTTCGCTCGCTTCAACCCATCCAGTCCCCGCATATCCTTATCCAGGATATCATACAAAAACTTCACCGCACAAAGCGCCTGGTTATGAGTCGATCCCGAAACACCCCGCTCCTCCGCAAGGTAATTCAGAAAATCCACCACCTCACCCTTACCAAACGAATCCAAATCCACATCAGAATGATACCTGAAAAAATCCCTGACCCAATTCACATAACTCCTCTCCGTGCGTGACGCATAATTGCGCCGCCGAATCTCCGTCCTCATCCTCTTAATCGTATCTCGTTTATTCATATCTCATAGATTTAATTACCCTTCACCTGTATGAACCACGCCAATCGGATTCCTTACAGTTTTTGTTCTTATCATGATCCTGCTAATTATATGTTA